>Ga0307515_10024269_pt1 | contig 10574 bp, 14 predicted proteins | sample 17_EM_MG_FD_194513 | JGI IMG/M metagenome (GOLD analysis project Ga0307515, IMG submission 194513) | Populus trichocarpa ectomycorrhiza microbial communities from riparian zone in the Pacific Northwest, United States - 17_EM | ecosystem: Host-associated > Plants > Roots > Unclassified | place...
ATCAAGTGAAAAGGAGGTTAGCTTGGGGAAGTGCCACAGTTGGCTGTCCGCAACACACCTCGACCATAACCATAGCGAACGAGAAAACATCCGCCTCCGTACTTGGTGTCCCCCTCTCGATTAAGACCTCTGGTGCAGTCCATCGTGCACTGTGACCGTCAGTCATAGAAACTTCACCTCTGGCGTCCTGGGCAAGACCAAAATCCGTAATACGCGCGCGGCTAGAGTCATCCACGAGGATGTTCGGCTACAGAGCATTTATGAGGGAGGCCGCTAAGTGAGTATTTCTGGGTACTCACTCCTTTCAGATCTCCATGAATCACACCGCAAGAGTGGAGGTAGTCAAGGCCATTTGCGACGTCAATTAACTGATGAAAAATTGAGGCAAATTTTAGGAGTGTAGGGAAGGTAAACAAGGAGGCTCACAAGAGCAACCCGATTTGTGCTCGGGTTCGAGTTGATGTGAGTCGTCAAGTCTCCTCCAGGCATCCACGCTGACGCGATTTGGAGGGGCTTAATAGTCACGCCTTTGAATGGGACAATGTTGGGGTGTGTCAATCGCTTCCACATCAAAGCTTCCCGGTAAAGCATCTGTTAGGGTCGTCAGTAAACAATGCACAACCGACAACGGTAACGACAGATATCTCCCTTTTTGGCCGTATCCGAGCTGGTGGCGGAAGCAACCCTCAGTTTCTTGACGCAAACTTTCAGGCCAGCGTACGTCCCTTTGTATACATCGGAAAAACCGCCTGAGGAAAAGGGATATTCGTCGGTGTTGAGAGCGTCGCTTAAAAGTACATGCGATGATGGTAGCAGTGTCCTCGTGGCACAGATTCTCTGGAGTTTACGAAGGGCCTGCTCGAAGGTGTGGCCATCGCGGTATATATCCACAACCTACGACGGGTTTAATGAATGGCGACTGGAATTAGTGAGGAGAGGGTACCTTGTCCAAATACTCAACAACCCTCACTATGTCGTCGGTCTGAAGGCTCTGGATGCTTTCGTCAAATCCCCTCCGACCGAGAACATCACACAGTTTGTTGGAAAACCGGGAGGATGTCCTATCCAACTGAAGCAGGGCCTGGGGGTAGTTGTTCGTTGCCATGAGCTGCCCCTTCAGCAAACGGCAGTGGGATATGTGGGTGTTCGCAACGAGAGGTGGGACAGCGAGGCGAGGCACCTGTGGTCGGCTTCCGCCGAGGGTCCGAGAATTTACAGCGCTCTCGTATTGTCATGTCAGGCTAACTCACGACGTACACGACAAATCAGTGAATCCCAATTGGCTCGAAGCCCATGGAAACGTGCCGAAACTCACAATCACACATTCCTTTTCGCCTTGGTCCGTTCTGGACTTACACAACGGACCGCATGACCAAAGAGATACTAACTAGAACGCTCAGGTCCGGCAGCATGGGAGACAATGCCTTATGGGGCACGTCGATGTACTTACGAAAATCGAGGATTACGGTGGAAGCGCTTCCATAGTTGGTGTACTCGTGGAGTCATTTCAGATTTCGTTGAAGTATTTGGAATGCAACAACTTCACCGAAGCGAATCGGTAGCTCATAATCACACAGGATCCCCTATAAGAGGAATCCTCATCCAGCGCTGCAGAGCCCCCATCATCATTGGGAACGTCACTCCGACAAATGGCCCTATATCTCTCGTGTTTTTTGATTCTAAATTCGCACAAGCGGGAACGCCCGAATGTTGACAGCCATCTGATGCGTGCACAGTTCCCACCCAATATCCGTCAACGTACGTGGAAACAAAAGCGGTTAGGTTGTCCTGGACTCGCCACCGTCGGCAGCACTATTGCCGCGGGCTGTGACCCTTGGTTGCACTAGCTCTATGAAGTTCACAGCCAGAAAATATTTAAGTAAAAACTGTCTCAAAGCCGCACCAAAACATTGAGCACGTGAAGTACATAACCAATCATCGCGGACGTGATGAAGACGGGAAAACGAGGATATCTATCTACCCATCCATCTAAACACCCACCTCGCCACTGTGCCAGCTAGTGCACGACGGAGTGGAGGCGTCAAAGGCACATCAAGCCTCGGATCTTACTCAAGAACCCGCGTTTCGACGGTGCTTTTCTCTCGTGTTGTTGTGTATCCGGCGGGGTATTACTACGAGACTGCCGCTCTATCTTGTTCGTCAGCGGCGGGTTGACCAAAGATCGAGCAATGCCACTCACTGCCCTCGAGCTCGGGGGGCGGACTGTCCGCCTCTGTAACCGAGCTCAGAAACACCCGATGTACCTCCTTAATGGAAACCCTCGACAGTGGTTCCGGGATCCAGCAGGACTGCATCATCTCCCATATTTGATCAGGTAACCATCTAACCCCTACCCCATCTCTTGGGCGGGGCGGTCGTGTGTTATCAATGATATGCATGGCCAACAGTCCTTCCCCAGTGATTCCATCATACGGTTCGATCTCTGCGAGGACCTGGGAATGGGGGTATGGTATCAACCCCCACCACAGGTAATGCGGAGAGAACAAACCTCGTAGATAGTCATTGCGAAGGAATGAACATCGGTCGCTTTTATGGCGTCGCTGTTCTTTAGCCCGAACATCTGGGGATTCACTTGTTCCGGTGCCATATAACGAACAACGCCCTGCCGGCAGTCCGTTGTCCCACACAGTCCTGTGACGTGTGGATCGGTTATGACCCCCGCGATCCCAAAGTCTCCAATGCGTGCGACGCCCTCCCCATCGATCAGGATGTTCCCCTGGGTAGGACCATTATTGGCACGAGCAAATAATCGGGAGATTATGTCCACTCACCGGATTGATACCGCCGTGTATGATGTTCAATGAATGGAGGTATTTGAGACCACAAGCGGCATTCGTGAGCTATCGAAGGTAAAATCAGCCGGTTTACCCCCACAGATTTCGCCAGGTGCCCACCAGCAGCAGTCGGTTAGCATCCTGGTGTTCCTTGGTATACTCGACGATGTTGCCATTCGGCATCCAAGGACTGATGAAGCAAAACGGGCGCAGTACGTCTGAAACTCCGAGGAAAGGGAGCACATTATCGTGTGATACGTACTTCCACCTTATTACGTGGTGGTAAAATGCCTGATGTGATTCAGTGAGATCACACTCTCGCAAAAAGAAGTTCCACTGACCCCTTTGATTTTTGCTTGTTTCTCGTCCTCGTGCTTACGGAAGACCTTGATGGAAACATCTCTTGTCCCGAGTTTTCCCGTCCAAATGTCGGCAAATCTGTTGATTTTATACTCGCGCTCGCACACTACGTCGCGTACGATGTACGATTCCGGGAGGACGACGTTTGTGTGACAAACTTTTGACAAGACACTGAGGCAACCGTCTCGCACTGTCTCGTCCTGAATTTTCTGCACGAGCTGGAAACCGGAGACTTGAGAAAATGCCGAAGGATTTTCGGGAGTAAATTATACCTTGTCAAGTGTTTCCACGAGGGTCTCCGCTTCCTCGATGTCGAGCTCGGCATCAGGTGATCCGTCTCCCAATCGTGCAGTTATCATGGGCAGGATTGTTTCTTTCTCTTCCCCGATCTCTGTGAGAGCACCGGAAACGACTTGGGTGAAGGCTAATACAACCTCGGTCAGCCACGGTCATCCGCGCCCAAGTTTCGATATTTATGGCTCACTTGTGTCCCTCTCGATGGGTTGGGTTCCTGACATGGCCTCCTTGACGTTGCGGACGGGACTGAGGTGGGGAGTGGATTGCGCATTTTCGGAGTCGCCGTCGTACTTATATACCTTAACGCCAATGGGTGCGGCAAACTCGTGACATTACCCCCCTACGTGACGGCATAGGTTGCACCAAGTGATTGACAGTTCCACATATGGACCTTTATGACCGTAGGCTGGAATCCCTAAGTTCAGAGGAGGGGAGGGTGTCTTCTGATCCCCGGGACCTTTACGCACACAGCTATGGCCGTTCGAGGGGCGGCCAACCCAAAGAATCGTGTGATACCAATATCTTGCACATCCCAAACTCTTTCTCACCGCTGGTTGAAACGATAATCCCTTTTTGTTCGACGAGCCGGCGTCTACGTGCGCCCACACCCATGCGGAAGTCAACGTCAGCCTCTTTCGCACTTGCGGTAACAACCAGGAGCAAATCAACAGCCACCCCCTTATCGTTTCTCGGTCCACCATCTCCGACATCTCACAATGGGATCGACTCTGATCATGATCTTGGGGTGGAAGGAAAGAACCACCTGCGGTCGCCCGTGGCTCTCGGAAGTTCGCACCCAATTTTTCCCTTGCCAGTGCAACTTTTGGCGCTGGATCGGCAAGAGCGTCCGCGTCAACCGCCTACAAGTTGGGGCGGTTGGACGTGCATACGGGTTCAAAAGGGTTTGGCTAAGCCTATAAAATCTCAGATCTCAGATCCGTGTCGCTACCTTCACCGCGGACAAAGAGGTGCTTTTCGGTTGAAGAAAAATATTTTATGCTGAGGTTTGAATCGTTTTTTTCCCGGGGCGAATAGAAACCCTCCAAATTGCGGTGATAACATCGATTGGAGTTGCTCCCATTGGTTAGCGGATGACTCTAAGTACATAACGTATCCCCACTCGCTTTAGATTCATGCATACTTGACAACCGAATCAGGGTTTCTTTGGTGAGTAGACGCTCCGCCGCTTCCAGTGCCAGTGCATACTTTATATAGCGTGGAATGCTCCCGTCGTCCTTGGTCACCATGTGTGGTTTATGGCATGGATTGGCGGGCGTGGCAGTCCGTATCGCTTTTGTCAATGTATCCGCCTCGTGGATTGGGCGAGGCTCCTGATACATATACAATACTTGAGTAACCCCCCGGTCCGCCGCGTTTCCCCACTACTCGCTACACCGATGTCCCCCCAGCCCAGCCACCCGGTCTTGCAAGAGCTCCATTCCCTCGATAGGTCCTTATCAAAGTTTCACGATCAACTCAGCAACATACTTTATGGGGAGGAGTATATGCGATGCCTAGCAAACCCTCAAGGCAACGATTTGGAGTGGCTCGTTGACTATCTGGATGAGGTACATCATCGTGTTGCACTTCCCTGCTCTCCGATTAAGCCAGCGCAGGCTCTCGATGGTCTCCCTCCTTCCAGCCCTGCTTTCCGAAAGTGTCTACGCGAACTCAGGGGCATATGCGGTACTGGGGCGATACTCCCAACATCGTACACCCTTTCGTCTCGTCTGAACGTCAACTCCGACCCATTCGCTTCAGGAGGTTATGGTGATGTATACCACGGGAAGGTCGATGGTTCAAGGGTTTGCGTTAAACGCGTTCGGATGTATACGAAGGAGGATCCAAAAAAGACTACTAAGGTGTGTTATCGACGCTTTTGCTTTCCCCGCCCGCCATCACTAACGGAACCCACAGGTCTTCTGCAAGGAAGCCGTGATGTGGAAACGCTTGAAACATCCAAACATCGTACCCCTACTCGGTATTACTCTCACACCCTTCCAGCTCATTTCGAATTGGATGCCTGGCGGGGACCTTCCTGAATACATCAAAAAGCACCCCGATGCAGACAGACTCGCACTGGTAGGTGTCCCCCCCGTTGCGTTCGTCCCGCGCTTATTTCCGTCACCAGCTATCCGACGTCGCTGAGGGCCTCTGCTATCTCCACTCCTGCAACGTGATCCATGGGGACCTCAAGGGAGTACGTGGTTCCGAAACTCGTTCCACCACCGTATTGACACCCAACTAGGGAAACGTTCTAGTGGATGAGTCTGATCATGCACGGATCGTCGATTTTGGCCTCGCTATGATCACACAGAATCAGGATTCCATGCGGAGCGCCTCGAGTCAGCACGGTCATACTCCCCGATGGACGGCACCAGAGCTCTTGAAGGATGGGAATTATAGCAAGGAAGCAGACATATTCTCCTTCGCTATGGTCATGATCGAGGTACGACATGGATGATCTGCTGTGTACCGAGCTTTGGTTTACTGCTGTTTTACATCACTTCAGGTGTTCACTGGTACGATTCCTTTCTATGGTAAAAACGTTGCAGCGGCCATGTATGATATAATGAGCGGTACACGCCCGCCACGCCCGACACATCCGGCCTTCACTGCTGAATTGTGGGACTTAATGCAAAACTGCTGGAATCAAGAACCTCAGGAGCGCCCAGCAATTACATATGTGTTGAGCGTTTTGTGCGGCGCGTAAGTCGTCAATTTTTTTTGCGATGATCACACATTCCTTGGCCTAACTGTTTTCTTATGTGCAGTGACTGCCCAGCATGGAAACGGCTGGTCAGAGATCCCCTCCCCAAGCACGAGCGCATCTCCCTGATCACGATGATATTCTCGGACTGTAATCAGGTCAGGACGGTTATGCACCTCTCCAGAGATGATGCCCAGACCTTCATTGATAAGATAGACGAGGTAAGTCACAGTCTCACGTTCAAATAGGGAGTCGGTCAACTTTGGTTCAAACCTCCACATTTTGTTAAATAGGCACTGGATAACCTCGCACCACAAATTCACAGGAGGTGTCTGCGCCATCTATACAAGATTTGTGGCCGCCAAGCCATGCTTCCGAGATCACTGGAAATTCCACTTTGCTACAACCCAACGGATGACCCGGTGTGTCATGGTGAAGTTGCGGACCTGTGGAAGGGTCACTACAAGGGCCAGAGGGTCGCAGCCCAGGTTTTGAGGCTATTACAGGGGGGTGATGCCGATCAGGTCAGAAGAGTAAGTTGCCGGTGGCGCTCTCGACTCTTTATATGCGTCAATAACCGACCGTGTCTCGTAGAGGTTTTGCAGGGTGGTCGTGACATGGAGGGCCCTCCATCATCAAAACGTGCTGCCATTGTTGGGTGTTACGATGACCGAGAATCGGCTCGTGATGGTATCAGAGTGGATGTCAAATGGTAGCATCATGGAATATACAAAGGCAAATGTCAACGTCGATCGGTTGGGACTCGTATGTTTCTCGTACAAGCTCCTTATTCTTGCTTGTCACTGACGACCGCACGACCGCTGTAGTTGAAAGACGTCACCAGGGGATTGATCTATATGCATGACCAGAAAATGGTCCATGGGAATCTCAAAGGGGTATGTTTCTGAAACCCGTATTCACCATCCTGCGCGAAGTTTACCCAGCCCCAAGGTGAACATCCTGATCGACGACGACGGTCACGCCCGCTTAACAGGCTTCAATCAGATTACGATAGCCTCGGAATCGACCATGACATCTCCCACAACGACGGGTGGCACGATTCCGTGGATGAGTCCAGAGCTCTTGTATCCGGAAAACTTTGGTCTGAAGAAGAGCCATCTGACCAAGGAATCGGATTGCTATGCGCTGGGAATGGTGATATACGAAGTTCTCACCGGGAAGGCGCCATTTTCCCCACGTAGGGACCCTGAAGTTGTTTACATGGTCCTCGGTGGCGAGCGCCCCAAGAGGCCTGAAGGAGACGAAGGGAAACTGTTCACGGATGGGATATGGGAGGTCTTGCAATCTTGTTGGAAGAATCAGCCGAGCGAGCGGCCAAGTGCCAAAGCCATACTGTGGTGTCTTGAAGGGAATTCATTACTTTCAAGGCCGCCGGATGGGTGCCCAGATACAGATACTGATGATCAGTCATACGACACGGGGAGCGGGTCCGGTACGTTTTCTCCATTTCACTCCAGGCTCATTTTCAATCGTTTACGGGCTATAATAGGACCGTCGGTTGCACCTGGTAATGGCGAACTCGCGGGTCCACCGCCAACAGATGGTACGAAGGTGAAACGAACTGGTAGTGGGGTGCTGCGTGGTGTCCGGGATAAGATTGGCAAGTTTAGGCGTTGATGAGGCAGACGATACCTGGGGGCACATCCCATACTAGTTGTCCATGTACTATGCATAGTCCGTCGGTTTATTAATAGTTGTACAAGGTTCCGCTCAAAGGTTCCGTATCAAAATTTATCATACGGGTCGGGGACCGAGGAGTTGTGCGGCCATACGTGTCGTACACCTACGGGTCTGCGGTATGAGGGGAGGGGGACAAGGGTAATTGCGCGGGACGGACTGTAAAAAAAAGGAAATTGAACGTGGTAGCGGATGGGGAAGAGGGAGGGAATCGCGATATTTCCTCATTTTCCCATTCATGGTGTTGACCCATCACTGGTGGCACATCTCGACAGCGCCAACGCCGCCACCGGCTAACCTCCGCGTCCTATTGTTCCAGATATCTCAATTGTTGTTCAGCTTCGACACAGGGTGACACCTCCAGTGAGGTTTACAAAGTCAAAGGTGCCGTGCACGTTCGTCGCCTTTCAGGCCACCTCCGGATCCACGCATAGGGTGGGTGAACCCGGTGCTCTTGTAGAAGAAAGGATGGATACAGTAAGCTGGAATTCGCCTCAAGTTCAGGGGATACGGGTTTCCGCGTCGCGACTACGCTGGGACTGCTTCAAGTGGCGCATCAGCGATCCGGATTCTAAAACCTTGGCCGTCCCGTAGTCTCGGCGCAAGCCCGAGGAGAGGGTGATTGGAAATCACCGGGTTTTGAACGAACCTAGGGAGGAGTCGTCGGGTTGGACCAATATATAATTGCATAGAATTGATCTCTGCAACACGCGTTCAATGTATGCGCTATGGAACGTCATCCCGAAGCGAGGGAGCGGACGTGCCTTTACAGGAAGGACCCCAGGTTTGTACCAGCCGACAGTAACGACAGGACCCAGAGGGGTGTTGGGAGGGAACATCGAGGCACGAACGTAGGTGTGGAGGATGTCAGCTATGACCTTGTTGCTCCGCGTGGCCCCAGAGTCTCGACGCTCCAAATGGTGAAGTTGGGTCCAAGAAAAGTCAGGTATACGAATGGCCGCGAGACACGTCAACGTCAACCCTGAAGCCCCCAGAGATCCAACCTCACAGAATGGTGGTTGGGTGCAAAGGGAACGCTGGGTTCGACGCTACGGGAGATGGTTTCAGGCGGGCCACAAAGACGAGGACATGGGGATCGAAAGAAGCGCTATAGATCGTTCAATTATAGCTGGGAACTTCTGTGAATAATTTTGTCTCTTGCATTTCTCGACTTTCGGCTGTACAAGCCTTCCGACTCAGTAATCGTGGAAGTTCGTCGCACCTGATTGGCGTGGGTGGGGACTTTTGGTAGAAAGCCCCGCCGATCTCTTTCAACAATGAAGTATCCTGTTCACAGAGCTACCATGAGACAGCAACACACTCTTGTTGAACCCGAAGAGCGTGATTTCCGTCTCAGGTCAGGAGGGAAAAAATCCTCGCTCCTTCAACCGCGCCCCGGAAAGGTCAATCCATATCCTTCATGCGCTAACACATTTTCTCAAGACTCTCCCTTCCTTTACCCGATAAGCATACGAATCTCCAGTGTAACGGCGAGGCTGGTGTCTGTGATTCGGCCCATAATGTGTCGTCTGTCCTAGTCCCGCCACCATACCCCGGTCGGAGGCACCGTGGCCGCGGGTTGTGATCCTTTGAAAGCTTCTTTAGCCTCATGAAGTTAACGGCTAAGTATTTTAAAATTGTGCCACAAAGCCACACCAAAAATCACATAATAGGGCATCGCGGACGTGGTGGAGGTGGGGGAGCGGGTTGAATAAGTATCTACCTATCTATCCCAACGCCCATCCACTGTCGCGTCAACTATGGTGCAAAAACAGGTCTCGGACCTTACCCAAGAATCCGCGTCCCAATATTACCCCCGTTTCGCCTTGTTGCGGATCCGCCGTCAGTAAGTTGGCCAAAAGTGAAGCAACGTCACTCACCGCCCTTGGGGGTCGGACCATCCGCCCTCGTGACTGATCTCAGAAACACTCGATGCACCTCGTCAATTGTGGGCCGCGATAGTGGCTTCGGGGTCCAGCTGGACTCCATCACCTTCCATATTTCATTGGGTAATAATCTGGCCATGGCTTCGTCTTCTGGGCGAGGCGGCCGGGTGCCTCCAATAATACCCGTGACCAGCGGTCCGAGCTGTTCGATTCCAGGGTATGGCTTGATTCCTGTGAGGACCTGAGAATAAGAGGATGGTATCAGCCGCTACCATGAATGGCGTGGAAGGAAAAAACCTCATAGGCGGTCATTGCGAAGGAATGAACATCGGTCGCTTTCATGGCGTTGCCGTTTTCTAACTTGAACATCGAGGGATTCACCTGTTCCGGCGCCATATAACGAAGAGTGCCCTGCCGGCAAGCCGTTGTGCCACGTTGCTCCGTGATGAGGGGATCGGTCATGACCCCTGCGATCCCAAAGCTTCCAATGCACGCTTCATTCTTCGCAGTAATCAGGATGTTTCCCTGGGCAGGAAAACCGCTATTGGCACAAACGCATAATCAAGAGATAGTGTCCACTCACTGGATTGACACCGCCGTGTACGATGTCTAATGAATGGAGATATTCGAGACCGCAAGCGACATTCGTGAGCTATCGGAAGTGCAGTCAGCCGATTTATCCCCACACTGGTTTCGGCAGGTGCCCACCAGTAGCAGTCGATTAGCGTCTCGATTCTTCGTGGTATAATCGATGATGTCGCCATTTGGCATAAGAGGGCTGATGAGGCAAAATGGACGCAGTATGGTCGAAACTCCAAGGAAAGGGAG
>Ga0307515_10024270_pt1 | contig 10574 bp, 8 predicted proteins | sample 17_EM_MG_FD_194513 | JGI IMG/M metagenome (GOLD analysis project Ga0307515, IMG submission 194513) | Populus trichocarpa ectomycorrhiza microbial communities from riparian zone in the Pacific Northwest, United States - 17_EM | ecosystem: Host-associated > Plants > Roots > Unclassified | place...
CAGGCGAGGCCAATGGGGGCCGTAAGCCACCGGCCACATGCCCGAGCCCGCCAGCACCGAACACTAGAGAAGCCACCGGGCCAAATCCCTAGTCAACAAGCAGTCGAAGCAGCGGTGCAGCCAGATGGTCCAGCAGTGAAGGCAGTTGAACCTGTGGCAGAACCAGCAGCAGAAACAGCGGCAGAAGCAGGTGCCGAACCAGCGGCGGAGCAAACGGCGAAAGTTGCAGTCGATAAATCAGTGGACATAGTTGAATTTGGGTACAGTCAGTGTGGAAGGTGAAGTTCACTATGTAGATGTTAGTTTTGGATTTTGGATGTGAATATTGAAATGTGATGCTGATGAAGTCTTTGGAATGGCAGAACCAATGTCATATATACTACGAGAACTTGTGATTCAACAAACATTCGACGTCATTATAATATGGGTGGCAAGCGGGCATATGTACTGAGATTATTTACATCAGCGGGACCGCAGATACACGCATATGTCATTCAGCTGAGCTTAAGGTACATAGTTGCGCTGATCAGGTTCAGCTGGCGATGGTCAGCTGAATGTGCATACATGTGTGCATGTATATGCACGCAAGTCATTCGTGCAGTAACTGGGCTCCATGAAGTAACTGGTCAGCTGACGGAGCGTATTTGCTCGCGAGCTGACTGGTTAGCCCAGGGAGTGTGCAGGCTCCGTGAGCTGACCGGTCAGTTCACGGAGCCCAGTTATTCCGTGGGTTGACTGGTCACTCCGCGGACTGACATTCTCCGCGAACTGACTAGAACAGCATATATGTGCAAAGAATTCACCAATTGTACACTCGGTGAATGGACCAGTCCATTCACGGAGGTGGGGTGCAGGGGTATACTCCGCGAATGAACCAGTCCAGTCAATGAGGGTGGGACTCCGTGAATGGACCGGTCTCTCCGCAGAGGGACATCTTCCGTGACTGGACTAGAACATCAACTACAGCTGCTAACGCGAGGTCGATGCACTAATCCGACAGAGAGTGAGTTTTTCCCTACAGCTTGTCCTCGCTGTTGCCTAGCAATTGCTAATATAAGTTTGATGTCCTGATCAAACAGGTTGTGAGTTTCTCCCTACTACTAGTCTCTATGCCAGCAATCGTTTGCTAATGCAACGCCGATGGTCTTGTGCGACAGGTTGTGAGTTTCTTCGTGCCAATGGTCACCCCTGCCGGCTACAGTTTGCTAACGCGAGTCCGATGGCCTAATATGACAGTGGGTGTGCTTCTCCTTGCTACCAGTCTCCCCTGGCTGGCTACCGTTTGCTAACGCGAACCCGATGTCCTGATCCAACAGCGACTGCCTGTGAGTTTACCCTGTTGCTTCCCTTCCCGCCTGGACTGCCAGTAGCTAACTTGGAGTTGTAGCCAGTAAGTATTTCCTTCATCGTTCCGAGCCGTAGTTTCCGGTAATTAATTCCCATCGGATATCTAAATTCATTAGAAAGTTAGTTGTTCTCTATCATTTCTACACCACATTGGTTTTAGACTAATTTAATCTCGATGGCTTCACTATAAATGGCAGAATGTAAACTTTTCACCTGTTATCTCCATGAAAGTCTTCAGCTAACTTCAATTCAACGGCTCTGGCGGAATGTGAGTCCCCTGGCGGTTTCTCATCCAAGCAACGGTTCACTAACCGGATCTTATGACTCATTTTACAGAAGGTAAGATTCTCCGCAATCTTCACGCAACAATGTTAGTTATTTAGCGCAATGACATTGTTCTACAGCTTGTAAGATTTCTTGGGCGTTCCAAGATACTATAGCATATGTCTAATATGATTCTGGTCGGTTTGATATGACAGCCTTGAGAGAGAATGAGTTGCAGTTCCCATCCTGCGACTTCATTTAATAAGCTATAGGTTTCATCCTAATACTTCTCCGCAGCCACGCTCCATCGCTTACTGAAAGTTAGGCTGTGAATGGCAGAATTGGTTTCAATGTGGATATCCTAGTTGTGGTGGTGCAAGAAATCTTTCTAGTTCTCGGTTCGGTTTTGGTTCTTGGAAGTAATGTCTTGTGTAGTTGTCAGTTTCGATTGAATTCTTAAATTTTATTCCATATCTCACGATTAACTGATATGCAAAATATCAAATTCGCCACTCATTGCAGAGTCCATGTTCTCAAGTACGTGGCTGCTGGGGTCCGGTTTAAGGTTAGTCAATTAGTCTGTGCATGTCCTTATCGTACGTATGTTATCAAGGGAGAATCCCATTCCCAACATAGACAAAACAGAGTGCATGCAGTATGATTATAACAAATAAAACAACCCCTGTCGAACCTGTAATCTGCATGCCAACCGCTTATGAACATGAAACCCCGAGACGCAAGCGGAAGCACAGTGATAGAACGGCCATACACCTCGGCCTCGAATAGGGCTAGACGAATCTCCGAGGGAAGATCAGCAGCTAAGGCGGAGTGGGAGGCCGACAAGTGCAGCAAGCACTTCAGCTACAGACTCAAGGGCAAGGCGGGGACCAAAAGACCTATCCCGATGACAAGCGTAAAGCCACTGGCCGCCAGGTTCTACCGACTAAAGTCCGGGCATGCGCCCACTGGAGTCTACCTAAAACGGTTCGGCCACCGAGATGACGACAAATGCGGGTGGTGTGGGGGGACAGTGTCCCAGACGCGGGAGCACCTCTTCCGCCACTTCAGCCGGTGGAGAGACCACCAGAGAGAATTATGGAAGGCCGTGGGAAAGGTGACGGGCTGGAAGGCAGGCAGATGCCGGCACGTGCAGATCTCTGAGCTGTTTTCCATAGAAGAGTGCGACCAAGCGGTGATGGACTTCCTGGCGGCCACTGAGGTCGGGAAGTTCCCGCCCAAATGAAGTAGCGGTATGGAGCGGGCTCAGGGCTTGGGGCTCAGGAGCGGCATTGGCGGCAATGGGGTTATACCATTCTTTCTTTCCTTCTTTTTCTTTCTGTCTTTCTCTTATCTTTCATTTGTCAGCAGGGACGAAGGGTAGCGGGGGGGGAGCTCCGCCATCTAGCCGGCTCGCCCGGAGGCGGAGGGGATATCAGGGTCCTGTCATACTCTAATTAGAGTCAATACAGTATGATTAAACAACAACAAACATGAACATGAAACGTATGTTGCAGCACATCTTGCATGAGTTTAATCCATTGCACCAGTAAATTTGTTCAGTGGCGGATCCCCAGCAAACATTCTATCATGAATTCTTGTCAACACCACGGGAGTATCATGGAGTAGATATCATTCTACCATTTCACTCTAGAACGATTTTGTCGACACTAATTCAGTTTTTATCGTATACATCCCCATCCCTCGTGCTATGAACCCAACGGCAGCTAAGTGCCAAGAAATTGTCGTATATTTCCAAACCTGTATTGATTGAGAATTGGCGCAACCTGAGTGCATGAGTGGTTATTCCCATTGGTTCAGATGCGTATGTGCGTGCATGCTGCTGAGCACTCACCGGTGATGGATGCCTAGAGCCTTGTTGATCGAACTCCATCGCCATCCCCACTATCAATCTAGCACGACGAGTTTACGGCAACAGAGACTCCTTCGCACTGGAGACGACGGCGTTTGGTTTTTTCGGATAGTTCGTTTCCATCGATATCCGAATCTGCCGCTCGAGAAACTTCATCGGGAGTGTACGAAGCGCATACGAGGGGCAGGGGCGCGAGGGAGTAAGGAGACGCAGATTCACCAGGTATACACGAGCTTCTTCGCTGTGGGTCGAACGACAACTGTAAGTATGAGCCGAAATTCCGCTACGGCTACTTTGAAGGTTCCGGTTTCTTTGAGAGATCCAGTCGCTAACGCCAATGTAGCGTGAAATCATGATTGATCCCGCCGGCCTCACCCTCGGCCTAGCCGGCCTATACTCCGCCGCCGTAGAGGTTATCGACCGTATTTCGGCCGCCAAATCGTACGGCGAGGACTACCAGCTTTTCGTGACCAAAGTCAGAACAGAACGTTTACGATTATTCCGTTGGGGTGAGGTGGTGGGACTTGCACGATTAGAATCGGAAGTGAATACAGAATCCTCCCAACGACATGGTTCGAGAATACAACAACACGAACTACTACAAGATCCGGAGGTACGAGATGCAGTGACCGAGCTCCTGGCGTGGGCGGTGCGATACTTTGACGATGCCGAAGATGTACTGAAACGAAACGCCGTCGGCGGGTCGGCGGGGGGGTTCATTGCATTCTTGCCCGGACAAAGAGGTTCGAAAGTACTCAGTACCACCGGGTCTACAGTGTCCACGTTCAACTTCCCACGGGCTAGAGCTGGAAAGTTTCAAAAGGATGCGTCGGCACTTAGTAAAATGAAATGGGCGCTCTCGGGGAAGAGGAAGTCAGAGAAGATACTTCAACAACTGAGTTGGTTCGTTGATAAACTACATGAGTTGTTGCCTACTTCGGGGATACAGCAAATGGTGTTATGTCCTGTTACAGAACTTGCGCCGACATCCGCCATTCAACCAGTTCATATACTGGAAGGACTTCCAGAGTCGCTACCGCCCCCACCAACCGTCCGTTTGACGGGCCGACAGAGTCGCGTCGAGGCAGGTGCCCGTCGAGCGCGGAAGAACCACATCCGACGGATCGCTGCTGGGGCGGTAGCTGAATTACAGTTACGCGCTGATGTGGCAGATAAGAAAGACGTTGAAATCAGAGTAGAAGAAAGGTACGTAATCATCTCGTCCCCTTAAGAGCGTGCAATACCCCTAGCAGAGCACGGAGCCGCACGCTCTCTTTTTCCCCAGTGTGCTTGCAGTCGGCCGAAAGCATTCGCCCCCACGGGGCACGAGAAGAATCTGTCATAAAATTCAAAGTTCTTCTAGTTGACTTCTGTGGGTGTGACAGAAAACGATTGGAGCGTGAAGTACGCTATTTTTGGTGGCATGCAGGGTTCGGAAGTGCATCCGGCACATTAATTTTTTTTTTTGAAGTTCGAGAGGAAAGCCTTATCGCCCAGTCTGCATATGGCGCATGCCAGCCCCTTCCAGGTGCGGGAATGAATACCCGCCCCAGGCCCCCCGCCCCTCTGGATCGGGGCGGGGGGCTGGTACACGAGCTTAATGTGGAGGTACGTATGTGGGGTATGATGTCATTGTTCCCTTTTCAGCCGCATAGACTATCAATGTTTCACAATAAATCAAATCTTTGTACTTAGAAGGCCCGTTGTTATCTGGAACTCGCAATGAAATGATGCATCTGTACCACACAACTCAACCAATATATCAGCTACGAAATTGATACAGCATGGATAACATAATCTAGAGTACCAGCGCAGATTCTGTTTTGTCGCGAATTATCTACTTCATGTGGGAACACTAAACAGCCTATTATACATAAAAACCCATCCGCTGTGGGCAGGTTTACCTCTCTCCGGTAACTGCAGTTTAACACTTTGATACGGCGCCCAACTGCGTCGTGATTACTATGCCTAGCTCGAAACTCCCCGCATACTCGTAGGCTTGTGGTATCGTAAAACAGTTACATATCATATCTCACCATACATTTGTGTTGCACTCGTACAATCGGAGGTGTGAGCTTGTCTCGGTATCACAGTGCCGACTCGGCAACCGACTAGTATACAACCGTTGCGCCGGTATACTTCCGCCCCGGCGTTTGTCCAGGTTGATCACCTGAGAATTATGAGGAAATGTATGCGAAATCAATGACGTCACCCAGCAAGTTGACGAGGTCTCATAACGAACACCATCATCAACACAAGATTCACACCTTTCATTTTATCCTACATGTACGTCGTATATGACGATTCATATTGAGAAAATGGTATTCAAGGACACAAATTCTGACCGAGGTGACCTATTTTGTGCATACATGCAACAAACAACCGATGGGAAGAATTAGTACAAGCATAATGTGTCGAGAAGGAAAATGTCAAACGAGACAATCATGTACTCTATGCCGCATCTGCCAGAGTGATGATCAACAAGCCAATGTACTCGCTCAAGCAAGAAATTGAAAAAGAAACAAAACGCAGAGCCGCAAAACTCAGGCTGAGCTCTAGGATGATTTAAAGAAAAAAACAAAAAACAGAGCGCACTAGGCATTCACAATTTTAAGCTAAAGAGATCAATGAACTAGACGTACCACCAAGCTTGGCACCCCACCAAAAGTCCGCTCTAATCGTTTTTCATTGTGAAGAACAAGATGTTGTAACGTGTGCTTACAACTCATGGCGTGTATTTTAGGTCTCATATCTGGTGACACAAGGTCGTCGGTATAGTATAGTGGTTAGTACGGCTCGTTGTGGTCATGGTTTCCGAGCAGACCCATGTTCGATTCATGGTACCGACAATCTTTTTAGGGAAGCCATAAAAAAACAAATGTGTATAGCATGACCGCAGTGAGTATTAATAAACTTTATAGATATGTTGTTCCTTAATTCCAATCTATGTCATTTTTGACTAGAAAACCTCTCGATTTTGATTATTGAGTATATTATAGATAGAGTAAATATAGTATGATTATCAAAAAATAAAAACGGTTGCCTCGGCGGCGGTGCGGTGGAGCGGCGGACATGTTTCAACCTTGCTAGCCGAACATGGCACTGAAACGTGTGATTGTCGATGTAGTAGCTCATCGCCCCGGACTAATTTGTGAAACACAGAGCGCTATCCATAACATTGCCGGCCGGCCCAATTGAGTGTCCGATGGGGCCGCTTCAAACACTAGTGCCATGGTCCCCGCTTCTTTTATCAAGAAAACCACCCTGGGGCCACTTGTATCACCGCCCTCCGTATCGCATCAGTCAGATCAAGCTCACGGATTTCCGCTCGATGTACTGGTACAAGTTCATGATGCCTACCCACAAACCACCCAAGCTCCAGCAGCACCCTCTCCGCCTTCTGCTTCTCCGAGAACATCTAACTCATCTTCCCTTATGTAGACGCCCCGTTCTGCAACCTCTTTGCCCTTCTCCTTAGTAAGCCAAACCCCGTACCATGCCCTCCCAACCATGTGGTTTCTCAATTTCCTTTCAATTTTTAGAAAGTAAACATCCTACGCCAACAACTCTCGTACCTCTTCTAGTATTTCCGGGTCTCGCAGGAGTTCGCGTGGTTCTGTTCACCGCTACCGTGGGCAAAGCCCACTGCAAGGCCCCATCCGCAGAGTCTTCGGTGCTTGCTGGTGGTGAAGAGGTGGTAGTCAGCGCCGTAGGGTTTGGCAGCGGATATGCAGTCGAAAGCGTGCAGGCTGGCGGAAGGGTGACCAGTCAGGTCGATGGTGAGGCATACTGGCTAGTGCGTTCGGGAGATGGTTCGTATTTGCAGCCGTGCGATGATAGGTGATAAGGCGGTGGGTAGTTCTTAGAACTTCGCTCCTTGTTACGGTTGTTTCTACCGAGTATTGTGGTGCTTGGATGGGGCGATGCCTTCGCCAATGAGTTTCATTGCCTATACCGGTTTCGATGTCTCCGCCGATAATCCCCCGTTTACATTCCGCTCTACCAAGTTCTGTATGCCGCGCGGACAGCGACTCAGACTCTGAAACCTTTCCTTTTTGCAGTTTTGATACGCATCTTCTGAATATTTCACAATCCCGCGTAGTTTGTCGTGTTGGATACGGGCTTCGCCGTCGAAGATGAGGTGTTGCACATGTGAAAATGTGAAAGCGAAGTATTAGAATGAACAGGCTCCAATAGTTCCGACGCTGCCACTGCCCTCCAGTCTCGTCCGTCTACTGAGTCGTTTCCGAAGTTGTCGTCTTGCCCGCCTCGTGTTCCATCGAGTAACTCTACGCGACTTGTCGTGTCATGGAACCGAGATCTTCGCCGTGCAGTCTTCGGCGGTAGTTCTCGGCTTGTGTGATGACAAGAGGGAATAGAATAGTAAGGCTCCAAGCGCAGTGGTTTGATGTTATAGAACTGAGTTCACTATTTGTCATTCTGATAATGACAGTGATGGGTCGTTCACTCCCTTTGCTCTGTAGGTCATATGAAAGGGTGTGCGCCTTATGCATTCCTTTCGTAGATTGTGCCATTCTAAATTAATGAAGCTTAGGAGTCTCGTATGTTGCACAGTTTAATCTGTTAGATATGCTACTGTGCGGATCGTTTAACCGGGATAAAGAAAGGTAAGGCTTAGGCCGATCACAATGGGTCGAGAGATAACCGTTAAAGTTAAAGGTCAGTTAACCGGTTTAAAACAGATTCGAAAAATCAAAGCCGGACTAAATTCAGACGATAAGATTGTACACAGAGGATTTATTACAATTTTTGACTCTTTACTTGTAATGACATCAAGTTTGGAGAAACTAGCAAAATTTTTTAATTGTGAGTCTAAAGGAATGTTTCCTCTTAAATTTCTTAATAACATTAGCAATATTATCTTGATTTGTTAAACCGGCATATTCCGCAAACTTTCGCTGATTCCGATGGGTAGTGACATCATCATTCGCTTATCTTCCCAGCGAGCTCGCTTAAGCAAGTTGCATCGTTTTGCGCAGGTGGGAGTTTCTTCCAGAAGTGGGGCGCACATAACATACATGTGGTCGTCGGATTTTTCAGTGTTGTCATTGATTTGGCGGCTCTGATAAGATCAGATCTGGCTTGGTTGTCATCGTATTGCATCCACCTTTCGTTTTGTCGCTAAAGGAGCTGAGATTTGGAGTTTCCGGAGACTGAGAATCGGGCAAGTAGATAGCCGGTATTTGTAAACGCCAAAACAACTCAGAAAAACGCACGAAATTTACTGAGGGAAATGTTAGTTTCGAGCAGTTATGTGAAAGTCCAGTTTAAATTAAAGTGTCGCGTTGTTTGTACCCGAGACTGACAGCTGCAATGATGGATAAGATCGCATATTCTCGGTATCTGTGTCTCGCACTTCCCCTTCTTCCTTGCTCTCTACTACTCTCCGATCCCATTGCAGATAAATACGTGTAGAATAAATTTTTGCATCCAGTGTAAATATGAAGTCATTGTCGAAGTGTAGCAAAGCTCGTGAAAGAAGGTTGAGAACGTTAGGTTAATGACGTGTGACGGTGCTCGATTCCCGATTCCCGACCCCCACTCTGGCTAATCCAATGTGCTACATCGATACGATGTTAAGCGAATGCGACTATGCCAATTTGGCCATTGATCGACGGTGACTACGGCACGATTCCCCTTCACGGCATTGACACCTCCGGAGACGCGCCAACATAGCGGGGACTAAACGATACTGGTGCGATCATCGTGCAGAGAATGTGCCACCAAAGCGAATCACGCTCGCGACCTCTGTGGGGGTGGGGAGAGAATGCAAACAGATTCTGAAAATGGGCCAGCGTGCGTACCTGTACTCCAGAGCATAATCTTTGGAACACGTTTCTAATTTTCTTCTGGGTGTACAGTAAAAACTGGTGCCCAGTTTCTCCCCCCTTTTTAACCCGCATCTAGTGCTTGCATCCACTATCCACTCCACCGACTCTTCAGACTACACAACATCAAATTATCAATGAAAGGATATCGCTCTATTCCACTGTTCTTGATCGTGCACGGCTCTACAGTGGCCGGCGCCTGTTCTCGTCCCCCTTCTCCTCCGCTCCGCACAACGCTGCCCTGTTCCATGCCGCGGCCCTTGTCCATGCTGTGCACCTACGCATTGTCTATGATATTCCATGCCAGGCCTGCTGATGTTTAGGTTTGGGCGGAAACTAAAGTCACTAGTACCCGACCCGGACTTGACATTACCTCTGACTGATTTTATTAGAGTGTCTAGCCCGAGAGAGTCCACCAAATAGATGGCTATGAGTCATTCGTCATTTTAAACATCCAACCTTCGGTGCCGTTTCTCCGCCGTCGTCTTCCCGCACGCGTCTCTCCTCTACCGTCATCTCCTCTGCCGTCGTCTCTCCTCCACGCACGTCTCTCCGCCGTCGTCTCTCCTGCGCCTGCCTTCTTCACCTGCCGTCATCTCCGCTATCTTCCACAGCCGTATCCTCTGCGTCGTCTACGGGCAACTTCTCTGCCTACGCCATCGTCTACCCTACTACCCGCGTCTTTCCCCCGCCCTCGGTCTCATGGGTTCCGTCGACTACCCCCGCCGGGATCATCTACCGCTCTATTCTAGACTAGTTTGCACGAGTTCGAGTTTGAGACTATTGGGCAACCCGGGGCCACACCCGGGGCCACACATTGAGATCGACACAACAGGAAGTTCGGAATAACAACGACAACTACAATGCGGATCGAAGCCATTCGGTCATGTAGACGGGACTGACTTCGGAGAACTTTCACGGAGACGTGCCCAGATACACAACGAGAAGCTCATGGTGTGTCGTTCGGCGCAGGGACCTTCAAAGTTGACATTCACGACATGGAGACCGCCACCGCCACCCGCAGCATTGAGCTCGATTCTTCCGTTTGAGATGTGGCACCGAGCAGATGATGACTATGATTACTATAATGATTACGGGGATGACAACGCTTTAATAGCATCTAATATATATACACATGCTTTGTCGGCTCGAATCATTCTCATTGGTTGACATGTGGTACGTACCTCTAAGAAGGATTTTTATTGGCTGACAACCCACAGCTTCAATCATTTCGATGGCTTGGC
>Ga0307515_10024271_pt1 | contig 10573 bp, 11 predicted proteins | sample 17_EM_MG_FD_194513 | JGI IMG/M metagenome (GOLD analysis project Ga0307515, IMG submission 194513) | Populus trichocarpa ectomycorrhiza microbial communities from riparian zone in the Pacific Northwest, United States - 17_EM | ecosystem: Host-associated > Plants > Roots > Unclassified | place...
TGCAGGTATATATACCATTTTGACAGAAGGAACAGGGCTCCGGGGAAAAATGCCGCTTCAACGAAGCCAAGGAAGAAACGGGTCAGGAGGGCCCCGGTGAAATTGTGTGTAATGCCAGTCAAGCAGCTGCGGACATTCAGATCTTGGTGGACAACGAGAGAAACGAATGCCACTCACCTGATAACACCCCAGACCACCATGCACGCTGGTAGATAGAGCGAGGGGCGACCGATATAGTTCAAGAAGATATTGGAGGGGATTTGCATAGTGATGTAACCGACGTAGAGAATAGAGAGCAATGTGGCGAACTGAGTACCGTGCAAATTCAAGTCTTCCTCGAATCCGCGAAGTCTAGCGGCGGCGGCATTATTCCTGTCAATCTATGACTACGTTAGTGATAGTCCGTCTATTTGGGGCACCGGCTTGTTTTCTCCGAACCCCGCGACCTCGCTGACCGACGAACTTACATAGTTGAGAACGTAAATAACGATTAAAATGCTCATCCTTGCATCGACCTTTCGGAGTAGCTGCTTTTCGAGCCGTTTTCTCTCCTCTGGGCCTCCAAACTCTGCGTCATAATCATGAACGTTTGGAGAGTTGCTTGCAGCGGGTTGAACGTGGGCATCGCCAGCATCTGCATCAGACTTCATCGTAAGTTATAGTATCAACCCAGTGGGGAAGGAGGTGGGGAAGGAATGAACCGCCAGCGAAAACTCACCAGAAGAGGGTGGCTTTCTTCTTCGTAGCCCGCTGCTTCTCGGGACATTGTTCTTGCACGCCTTCTCTGATTGGTGCTAATTGAGCAAGGGTAGAGGAATAAACCACCCTCGTGAGAGCTGCGGTATATACTTGGATGAGACCGAAACGGGGAAGGTCTGTGCGCCCAATTCGAGGACTCGAACTAGTTTGTGGGAGCTATTTGACACCTTGCACCTCATAGAGATATGGGAGAAGGGTAATTGATACAGTCTCCGGGACACCTTCTAGCACTGAGGAAACTATTGCTTGTAATTGGGGGAGGAGCTTCTGCACAACCCATGAGCTAATACAGGTATTAAGGGTTGAAGCCGACAACCAATGCATACACTATTGACATAAGATCTGGCCGCTGACCGCTGGTCGAAATATGCGTTTGTGATGGACGGAGCAGCAGGGATGCCTGCTGAATAGCTCAAAGGCCAGGATCAATCGATACTACACCAGTATAATGATATTGCCAACAAAATAGAACCCACGCGGAGAGGATAGGCACTAGCGGTATAGGGAAGGGAAAGCGGAAATGGAGCCAGTAAAATCGTCTACTAGCATCCACAAACACGTGAATCAGACTATGGCGGCTGATGAGAGCCTGGAGCTGAGAATAGAGGCACGTGGGGTCATTGGAGAGAGGAGGAGCATCACTGGTGAACTGTAACCAAGGGAGACACTTTACCATTTTGAGGAAGTGGGTAAACACTTGACATATGGGGTTGAAGGTTGCTGCTGACATCTTGGGCAACCCAAGCCACAGTACCCTCGTCCTGATCCGGAAAGGCGGGGTGCTTAGGGCGTGTCATAGGTCGCTATTGTCCAGATCTCAGGTGACGACGGCGCTGGTCTGTTCTGTCCTCTGTCCTCGGACCGATTGTTGTCCCGATCCCGTTCATTCCTTGTCTACCGCGGCGTTCCTCGTCGGTTCTCTGACTTGTCTTTCATCTCACATCTAACTTGATAGTTACCCGGACTATGGTGCATACCGAGCTGCCATCACCATCACCATCATGACAACCGTGAGCCCCTTGCATACCGGGGAAATCACCAAGACACCCAAGCAAGTCAAGCCGTGTGTTCTCGATGTTACTTGAGTTTCGTTGGTTATACTGTAGTCATCATAATATCGTCACCTATCGCGCGAGCGTAATTGGAGCCGTTTGGTCAGGCTCGCCCCTATTAGTTTAGGTTTCTCAATAACGGCCCCCAAGATTAGCCCTCAGCGGTGTAAAGGAAGACACCGGATACATTATGCAGTCCTTGTATCAATGTCAACCATTATAAAAGCAAGCCTTCGAGGTGATTCCTGTGTGGCAAGATGAAGCTCAGAAGATGGCAGCACCAACGAGAGCAGTGAGAGCACCCATAGCACCAGCGACGGGGGTATTTTTGAAGGCTGCACCAGTGGCCGACGAGCGAGTGGTAGAGGCGGTTCCGCTAGCGGGAATCGAGGTAGAAGGACGTGAGGTGCCAGACGCAGAGGTGCCAGACGCAGAGGTGCCAGACGCAGAGGTACCAGGAGCAGAGGTGCTGGGATCAGAGACACCAGAGCTGAGGCCGTTGGAGACTATGGGTAGAGAGACTGTGAGTATTCAAGGACAAGGACGAGCAGGCAATAAAGTTAAAGGGAAACATCGCACGTGAAGCACAGAATATTTCTTCCGATGTTTGTTGAGTTGTCGACTGGTCAGGGCAGTTTGCTTGGATCTGTTGACAGCGACACACGTGATCAGTCCTGATGCGAAACACACGGGATGATGGAACAGAGTACGTACACATTCTCTGACACTTTTCATGAACGGTACGATGTATTTGCAAACGCACGTAAGGTCGTTGCTGAAAGTTACCGATGTCATTATGACCCATCGGAAGGCACGGCACACAGTGGCCACGCCGCCACGCTCGGAGGAACTGGACTCACGGGGAAGAGCAGAGTACATTGACAGCGGAAGTCTCGTGGCATTTGGTGACGCAAGGGTTCTGAGCAGCGACGAAGGCAGCGGCGAGGGCGAAAATGGTGAGAGTGAGGAAGCGGAGCATGATGTAGGGGTGTAGTGTTCACAGGGGTGGATGGACTGGAAGTAAGTACGTCGGTCGCTGGGTGCTGGGTGCTGGATGGTTGATGTTGGGGGGGGTGTGAGCAAGTTGAGCAGCACGAAGGGGAGGATTTTTGCCTATGTTATAATATCCCAACAGACACCAGACGCACGACGGTTGGCGGTTGACCGACGTGGACGAATCCAATGGGAAATCGGAAGTGCCGCTCGCGACAGGACTGGCGACTAGATTGATGCGTACGGGCGCCCTTCTCGTCGCTTCTCTTCTTGTCGGAATCTGGGATGTAGTGTGGGAGCCTCAGTGCTCCTATCATGCGATTATACACCCGGGGTATCACATGGCAACATTTCAGGTACATAAGGTTTCAATTGTATCCCCAACAAGTATTGATTTCACGAAATTTTTAACACTTCTTGTGGGCTTTCCCATTCTCCTCATATCCTTCGAGTCCACACCAGTCGATCAGCGAAGCAGAGAAGATCCAGGGCGTTGGTCTTCTCTGTCCCTGTTCTCGGACCTACTGTTGTCCCCTTCGTTCCTCGTCTACTGCGGCGTCCCTCGTCGACTCTCCGACTCGTCTTTCATCTCACATCTGGCTCGGGAGTTATCCAGACCATGGTATATACCAAATCACCATCACCATCACTCTCATGACAACCACAAGCCCCTTGAATACCGGGGAAATTACCAGGACGTCCAAGCAAGGCACGCTGTGAGTTCTCGCTGTTACTTGAGTTTTGTTGGTTATACAGTGGTCATCATAATATCGCCACCTATCGCGCGCGAGCGTAATTGGAGCCGTTTGGTCAGGCTCCCCCTAGTAGTTTAGGTTCCTCAATGACGGTTACCAAGAATAGCCCCTCAGTGGTGTGGAGGGAAGCATTCGATACATCGAAGGAGATTATAACTATGCTGTCCTTATATCAATGACGGCCATTATAGAAGCAAACCCTCGAGGTGATCCCTGTGTGGCGAGATGAAGCTTAGAAGATGGCAGCACCGACGAGAGCACCCATAGCACCCATAGCGCCAGCGACAGGGGCATTTTTGAAGGCTGCACCAGTGGCTGAAGAGCGAGTAGTAGAGGCGGTTCCGCTAGCGGCAACCGAGGTGGAGGGACCTGAGGTCCCAGGAGCAGGGGTACCAGTGCCACTAGAGACGGTGGAGACTATGGGTGGAGAGACTGTGAGTATTCAAGGACGAGCAGGCAATAAAGCTAAAGGGAAACATCGCACATCCAGCACAGTATATTATATACGATCCTTCGACAGTTTTCGCCGCCTGGTCAGAGCAGTTTGCTTTCATCTATCGACAGGAACACACGTGATCAGTTCTGATGTGAAACTGCGATGATACGGAGTACGTACACATTCCACGGTACTTTTTAGGAACGGTAGGAGGCTAGGACAAACACATGTAAAGTCGTCGCTGAAAGTTACTTACGTCAGTATGACCTGTCGGATGGCCCGACACATAGTGGGCCACGTCCCCACGCTCAGGGGAACTGTACTCACAAGTAAGCGCAGCGGATAGTGTCAGCAGCAGCGCTGTTGCACTTGACGACACAAGGGTCGGGGGGGTATTGAGGAACGGAAGTGTAAGTGGCCCTCTTGCTTGGGGTCTGAGCAGCGACGAAGGCGGCGGCGAGGACGAAGATGGTGAGAGTAGGGAAGCGGAGCATGGTGCAGGGTGTAGGGTTTACAGGGACGGTTTGACTGGAAGTAACTACGTTGGTCGTTGGGTGCTGGGTGCTGGATGTTGGATGTTGGGGGGGTGAGCAAGTTGAGCAACACGAAGGGGAACACAAGATGGGGAGAATTTTTGCCTATGTTACAATATTTCAACAGACACCAGACGCACGACGGTTGACAGTCGACCGACGTGGGTCAATCCAATGGAAAATCGGAAGTGCCGCTCGCGACAGGACTGGCGACTAGATTGACGCGTACGTGCGCTCTTCTCGTCGCTTTTCTTATTGTCGCGCGGAATTTGGGATGTAGTGTGGGAGCCTCAGCGCTCCAGGCTCCGATTATCATCCCAAGGTATCACATGGCAACATCTCAGGTACATAAGGGTTCAATTGTATCCCCAACAAGTATCAGTCTCGCGAAATTTGTAACACTTCTTGTGGGCCTTCCCATTCTCCTCATATCCTCTGAGTCCACATCAGTCGATCGGCAAAGCAGAGAAGATCCCGGGAGAAGGAGACGTTAATTTGCTCTGTCCTCTGTCCTCGGACTGAGTGTTGTCCCGTTCGTACCTCGGTTACCGCGGCGTCCCTCGTCGGCTCTCTGACTCGTCTTTCATGTCACATGTCATGTAGGAGTTACTCAAACTATGGTGTATTCTGGGTCACCATTACCATTACCCCTAAAATGCAGGGGAAATCACCAGATGTCCAAGAAAGGCAAGCTGGGTGGCCCCAATGTCACTTGAATTTTGTTGGTTATCAATGGTCATCATGATATTGTCAACTATCGCGCGCGAGCGTAATTGGAGCCGTCTGGTCAGGCTCGCTGTGCCGCTTACCTTAGGCTTCTCAAATGACGGTTGTCGAGATTAGCCCCTGAGCGGTGTAGAGGAAAGCACTGGATACAGTGAATGAGATCGTAACTATGCAACCCTTGTATCAATAATAGTTATTATAGGAGCAAGCCCTCACGGTGATCCCTGTGTGGCTGGATGAAGCTCAGAAGATGGCAGCACCGACGAGAGCAGTGAGAGCACCCATAGCACCAGCGACGGGGGTATTTTTGAAGGCTGCACCAGGGGTTGAAGAGCGAGTGGTAGTGGCGGTTCCGCTAGCGGGAATCGAGGTAGAAGGACGTGAGGTTCCAGGAGCAGGGGTGCCAGCGCTGCTAGAGACGGGAGTGACTATGGGTGGAGAGATTGTGAGTATTCAAGGACGAGCAGGCAATAAATTAGAGGGAAACGTCGCACTTGCAGCACAGTATATTATATAGTATGCTTCGACCTTTTGCGCCTCGTCAGGGCAGCCTGCTGTGATCTATTGACAGGAGCACGCGTGATCAGTTCTGATGTAAAACACACGCAATGATGGAACGGAGTACGTACACAAGAATGTATACTGTTTATGAACGGATCGAGGCTAGGGCAAACACATGGAAGGTCTTCGCTGAAAGTTACCTATGTCAGTATGACCTATCGGATGGCTTGACACATAGTGGGTCACGTCCCCACGCTCGGGGGGGCTGGACTCACGCGGAAGCGCAGCGCACAGAGGCAGCGGCAGCGGTGTTGCAGCTGACGGCACAAGCGATAGAGGCGGAAGTGTCACTCGCGCTTGGGGACTGGGCAGTGACGAAGGCGGCGGCGAGGGCGAAAATGGTGAGAGTAGGGAAGCGGAGCATAGTGTAGAGTGTAGGCTGTAGGGTTTACAGGGGCGGATGGACTGGAAGTAAGTATGTCGGTCGTTGGGTGCTGGGTGCTGGGTGCTGGGTGTTGGATGTTGGGGGGTGATCGAGCAAGATGAGCAACACGGAGGGGAACACAAGATGTGGAGGATTTTTTTGCTCACACAATTTAACAGGCACCAGACGCACGACGTTTGACAGTTGACCGACATGGGCCAATCCAATGGGAAATCGGAAGGGCCGCTCGCGTCAGTCCCAGGACTGGCGACTAGATTCACGCGGATGGGCGCTTGGCTTCATTCCTTTCTCGTTTCACTTCTCTTCTGTATGGTCGGAATTTGGGATGTAGTGTGCCAGTCTCAGCGCTTCAGGCCCCGATTATTATGGAACCATACATCCGGGACATACGGGTTATCACATGGCAACATCTCAGGTATATAAGGTTTCTATTATACCCTTACGTGTTTGCACTGGGCCTCAACAAATATCGGTTTCACGAAAATTTTAACTCTTTCCCATTCTCCTCGTATACTCAGCTGTAGATGTCCTGTTCTAGGATTTCCATTTTTTCCTAGATCGCCTTCTGGAAACGCATACTTCCAACTAATGACCCTGTCGCATTGACACATTTGATAGGCCCGTTGACACGTTTGACAGGACCGGAGGGCAGCTGACAGGAGAGGCGTTGGGAACGTGAGTGACGGCGTGAGTTGAAGTATCAAGAGCGTCGGCTTACGCCCTTCAAAGCCCTCTTTGGCTTGAGCTTCCCTATCATCAATTTGACCTATGGGACACCCGAAAGCGATCCTCTTGGCAAATTAACCTTCCTACCTCTGTTGTCCCCACCCCATCGCCACGGTAGGTCCTAGCTCACCCACTCAGTCCTGATTGACTAGTCTACGGTGTTGTTCACTCACATATTATATGCATTGTTCTCGCGGCACTAGGAGCGGCGTTGGAATATTAGTGTTCCCGTCATAATTGCTACGGTTTGGTCTTTCCTATGGTTACCGGGCATCGGTCATATGCAGGGTTGCAGACCCGTTTCTGTATATTATGGCACTTGTTTCATATGTGGCTCGGCTGTTGTTACCACATAAGTAATCCCACCCTAGAACTAGACAGCAAGGGAGTTTTATTTTCCGTCAAGCGGTACATGGTCCCTCCTTTGCGCTCTCCACACTAGGGCGGGGTGGAAAACCCCAGAAGGGTTTTCGACAACCAGTTATCAACTCGGTGGGCGCTTAGTTTTATCGACTGGAGTTTAAAACCGTTTAAAACTGGGGGCGCTTTTGATGCCTGATGTATATTATTCTGGGCAGCAAGGATAAGGTCCTCAGACCACTTGTCCATCAGCGCAGCTTCAGATGGATATCGACCGATCGTTTTTCGTAAGACATTCTATGATTGTGGAAAGACCTGGCCCGCGAACAGTCAACGGGATAACCTGATCCCCACTCGAGTGACTCTTCCACCCAAATGTGAGTTCAAGAGCATGGTTGACGGCACCAGTGTAGCCATAGTCGTTCACCTCCGCTGGGTCGACCTGAAAGGTGTTGAGATTGATCTTGGATGTTGGAAAGCTGCTTGGAAGCGGGTCCAACGGACTCTTCAACTGGGCTAGACACGTTTGACGCGTCTGATCTATAGTTAAATCCCCGACGCGGGGTGGAGTTTGGTGACAGAGACCCAGATCACCGTCCACAGAGGACCCCAACTCAAAACTATTGATAAGAGTGACCAATAAATGCTCGTTGCTATGTAAGGATCAAAATACGGATTATTCAGGTAGTATTAGTTTTCAACAGGTATACACAGCGCGCGCTTCCGGCCCTCGAAGGTTAAAGCAGCTGTTTTAAACTCCGAGCTTTTACACCCTGCCCTACTCCACATCAACCGCGTTACTCCCAAACTCTCCTTCATCTCCTGACGGAATTACATGACTCATCCACGGCCCTCTGCTCTTTACTCCTTCCTCAACTATGAGCCCAAGGCAGCGATAACCAACCCCTCACTAGGGTGGCGATCCACAGAACCCCCTCCCCCCTCCGGCCTTATCACTCTACCTACGGATGAAGCCGGCCAATCTAGGTTTGGTCCAAGCGACGATCGCGTACTTTCAATTGGCCGCAAACACTCAGAACAACCGGTCCAACCCAGTGAAACTACACACGTCCAAGCCAGCCTGTCGTGGTCGCTCTAAGGACATTGGGACAGAGCTGGTCAAGATATCGTGCTCGAACTTCTGGCCTATGTGCACAGCGTATGAGCCAAATCTAGTCCTAGGCGAGATGGTTTATCGAAGTACACACTCAAATGTGACACCGTCGAAGAAGCGCTCAAGACCACATTCAACGTAGAAGAGAAAGGATAGTCAAGGAGGGAGCGGAGCCAGTCTCTGCGTATCTAGCCGCAACGCCCCAACCATTGAGCTAGTGATGATGATGTGATGGTTCGGATGCAAAATGGCCCGCCCTCGTGCTGTCGGTGGCGGGGTGGAGGACACGGAAACGGAGAACGAATGATATGACTCTCCCCGTTTCCAAAGATATCAGATCCATTCTCCATTGATATCAATCCCACCCACTCCTCTCCAGTACCTTCCCCCGACCCCACAACAAGTGCAAACGTATACCTCGAAACTATCCTCTTCCCCCGCTCTCGGCCACCCACTCTTCGTGGCTCAGTCCTCGTCAAGAACATTGCTTTTGAGAAACTTGTCGCCCTCCAGTTCACTCTCGACAATTGGCAGACTACCCAGAAGTCACTTGCAAATTCGTTTGCTCTCTCCCTGCCTGCGTTGCCACCTCCGATCCCTTCAGAGCGCGAGGCCGTAGGCGCCCCAAAGGTCGGACGGGACCGTTTCTCGCTCCTCATTCGCCTAGAGGATGTTGAAAGGAAACTCGCCGAACGCACCATCTTTCTCGTCGCCAGGTTTACTGCCACCGGTGTTGGCGAGTGGTGGGACAACAACAACGAGAAGAACGATAGGCCGCATTTCAAATACATCACACATGCGGCAGCAGCAAAGGGCCCTCTCCGCTCCACCAACCCCATAAGCGATCCCTGGACACCAGACCACGACCGCCCGTTGTAAGAAAGCCAAACCCACCTCGCTTTTCCTCCAAACCGGATCTCCCTCCCCCACCACCTGCACCCCATGCAGCGGGTCTCTCCAATCTGACTTCGACTGCCCTCGATCCGCGTCCGGTGACTCCTTCGGTTCGTTGGGATCCACTAGACTTTCCAACTATGTGTCCCCTACCTCTCTGTCCATGACGCCACGACTGATCCTCGTCCACCGCTCCCTACCTTTGGTCCAGTCATCGGTACGTTCGATTCTGTTCGTTGTTTGTTTGTTTTTTTGGTTCATTTTCCTCATGATCCTCTAGGTAGACCAGCCATGTTAGCCCCGTCAATAGTGTCGACACCGCACATTCCGCTGGCATGGACACCAGTGATACGTATGCAACTCTCGTCGAAAGTGGTGCTTCCATCAATCCTCTTCGACATCGCACACACCGCAGCCTGACGTTCATCTCTCGATGGACCCACCTATGGTTCAGTCTACAGTTATGTTCATCACCAAACGCCTAGCCAAGTAGTGGGATTCTCTACAGGTTTATTTCAGCTCTCTACCTGGCTCCATACAGTATCGCCTCTTCATTTTCCTTTGCGTGTGTCTCTGCCCCTCGTGTATTTGAAAGCTGTGGCCCGAATCCACAATAGTGGTACAGTTTGAAGGCTAGTTCCCGAGGTAGTACTCGACAAACCCCTTATGAAGTGGAGTTGCGAAGATGTACACAGGGATGTCATTTTTGTCCGTGGTTGCATGTAGCCAACCATTCCTGAAGCACAACTTGAGGGCATCCTTCTCATTCTGAAGCTGCGGCTCCTTGTCCTCGTATGTCTCGTATGCCTCGTCCTCGTATGCCTCGTCCTCGTATGCCTCGTCCTCGTCTTCCACGTCCTCGTCTTCCACGTCCTGGTCTGCCACTTGATTGTTGGCGAGCACTTTACGGAGTACTTGAGCAATAAATGGTTTCTGGAGGTCATCGGGCCGTGGCAGCCCACGCCTGAATTCCTCACTTGAATCAAGATGCGACCAGAAGTCATCGATAGAAAGTTGGCTTTGAAATATTTCCAAGGAGTATTCCCTGGCTTCCTTCTCAAGTTGACGGTATGACTTGACACAATCGTCAGTGAGTTCAGCGGTTGATCAGAGACTTACATTGTCAGCCATGACGATCCGAAGCATTTCACGCACTGCACCTGCATGGCCAGCGGTGAGATGAAGCACATGGTCCAGAAAGTCTGCTGTGAAGTGCCCATTTGGAAACGCGACTTTGATCATATCAGAGAATTCATCTGCTGAGAGGAAAAGTCCCCCT
>Ga0307515_10024272_pt1 | contig 10573 bp, 9 predicted proteins | sample 17_EM_MG_FD_194513 | JGI IMG/M metagenome (GOLD analysis project Ga0307515, IMG submission 194513) | Populus trichocarpa ectomycorrhiza microbial communities from riparian zone in the Pacific Northwest, United States - 17_EM | ecosystem: Host-associated > Plants > Roots > Unclassified | place...
CCGATTTCAAGGATTTCCTGAAGGCGTGTGTGGCATGGCGTGCTGAAAAGGTACCAGGATTTGCCCTCCATTTCGTCGACAACGAGGTTCAAATAGCACGACTTGAACAGTATTATATCATCGATGTATGTTCTTTCATTGTTATGTGTCATTACTTCTCCTATCATGCTCCTAGGAAAACTTTGGCTCGTTCGAAGGCGCGATGAAGGCTCTTGGAACAGACTCGCCTCTCTCCTTACGGGGTAACCACGGGCACAATACCGGCCACAAGTCATGAAGCTCTCAGGTTAACCGCCTCGATACCGAGCCAGGCCGGCATGCACAGCACAACACCTTTTATCTATTGTAACAGTGCTCTACTAATAATCAGTCTTTTCGATCTTGGTTTTCTTTGTATCTTTTGAAAGTGGTGTCAATACTGGCATCACCTCGCGCATTAATTAAGGGTTACATGGTTCGCTGAAACCTCTCACAAATCACTGGAGTTGCGTTCGGTGTCGCCAACACTGCAAAGTATGACCGGACCATATGCGTACAGTGGTAAACCACTCAACTGACACTCAGTTTTGGAAAGGCGCTGACAAGAAAGGCCGGACTCCAAACGACCCGGTGACAGTCATATTGTATATATATATAATGTTTATTGATATACAACAAGTTTTTGATGCATCCACCACCTCCGTTCGAGCTGGAGGAGAGAGCCGAGGTTTAGGCCCACCCACTCAACTGACATTGGGTTATTCCAGGGGGTAGGGAGCAAAGGTTGAGCAAAGAAATGAATATTAGCTATTTTGCGACTACATTACTAATCTATGGAACCCTAGGCTTCAGATACAAATTCATCATCAGGGTTGTTGGAAAGGTGCTGGGTTTGAACAGTGCAGCATGGTTGAGAAGTTGCAAGAGGCACACCTGACAAAGAAGGTGTATTACTTTGAGGTGTTGAGGTGGTTAGCATGCTTGCTCGAAATCTTGGAGGTGAGGTCTGAAGAGGAAGAATATTGTTCTCCCGATCGTGCAAGCACCATAGACTGTATATCCCTCAAACTTCCGCACAATATACCAGATACATCAAGGAATGACTGTATCAGCTGCCTGAGGTTCACCTTGCTGCATGCCTGCTGGAGCGAGGCAACAAAACTCAATGTGTCAGATTTTGAGATTCCGATGCCTCACACCTCACTGTTCCATTGGGAACCCAAAAGTGGTTAGTATATCTCCATTTGTGAATAAAATGTTCTATTCAAGACTATTTACAGCCTCCTTGCTAGGACAGAAAGCCCGAGGTCAGTTGAGTGGTGTCAGTTGGGTGGTTGGCCACTGTACATGTGCATAGATATTTGCACCCGATTCCTAAAACTTAACCAGCTGTTGATTCCAAACGTGAATGGGTAACGTAATGGGTAATCTTCATCTGGGACTCGATGTTCAGTATCCTCAGGTAACGAATTGATTAACGACCTACAAAGGACTGGAGCAGCTGCGAATAGGATTTGCTCTGGGCTTGGAGTGAAACTATACTAGGCTTGTGTGGCGAATCGCAAATCGATGGGTGGGCAGAGCCAACGACAGATGCGACAGATTTTCTGGCATTCAAGCATATACAGGGTGACGATACGAAGACATGAACGGGATATGGGCTGTCATCAGCTCCAATTAAGTGCGCAGGCAGCTCACAAGATTTTGCCAAGTCCCTCTCTGAATCGAACCAAAATGAGCGCCCAGGACACCTCTCGTGGCAGCATTTTGATCAGCCTAACCTCCGGTCTGAACAGGCCGCCGAAGCCTGAATTAGACGCACCCACCGCACCCTGGCCTCGGTCAATAAGGACGGGCGGAGCCGCATTTGAGAAAAGTGCAACCAATATATATTAAATTACATGCACAGAGGTAAATGGAAAAGAAATGGTTAGGAAGGTGCACTTTTGGAAATTTGGGTCCAAGACGTTCCAAAGGAAAAGTCGTCAAAATCAAGAGAAACGGATCGAATATTGGATGTGAGAGGGATTGTTAAAAGAGCACGCGTGTGCAGGCCTGTGCGGTATTCATTCGGCACCCAATATAGTAGGGCACCCGTTGAGTCTTTGACCCAGCCTTCCACGTCGGTCTTTGCATACAAATCGGCATGTACATCCTGCGCGTCGGGAGAGTGAGTAATAGAGCGAGTAATAGAGCGAGCAGTAGACCGCACCGGATTAGAATGCCCTTCGAGAGGCTTGCCGAGAGCACTAGCCTCGGCGTCCCAAATTCTAATGGTGTGGTCTCCGGATCCGGAGATGATGTGGCGTCCATCGGGGGAGTAGGAAACGGACTCTACCCAGCCAGTGTGCCCCTTGATAGGACTACCGACTGCAGCACCAGTCTCGGCACTCCAGATCCGAATGGTGCGGTCGGCGGATCCGGAGAGGATGTACCGTCCATCGGGAGAATAAGCAACGGAGTGCACCAAGCCAGAATGCCCCTCGAGAGGATTACCAACTAGAGCCCCCGTTTCGGCGTCCCAGATTCGAATGTTGTGGTCGTTGCATCCGGAGATAATGTGGCGTCCATTGGGAGAGTAGGCAATGGACCGCACCCAGCCGGTGTACTCCTCGCCGGTGTGCCCCTTGAGAGGCTCTCCGACTGCGGCACCCGTCTCGGCATCCCACTTTCGAATGGTGCAGTCGGTCGATCCAGAGATGATGTGGCGCCCATCGGGAGAGTAAGCAACGGACATTACTATGCCAGTATGCCCCTTGAGGGGGCTTCCGACTGCAGTACCCGTTTCGGCGTCCCAGATTCGAACGGTCCCGTCGTAGGATCCAGAGACGATGCGCCGTCCGTCGGGAGAGTAAGCAACGGACAGCACGGAAGCGTCATGCCCCAGAAGAGGGTTTCCGACTGGAGCGCCAGTCTTGGCGTCCCACATCCGGATGGTTCCGTCGTAGGATCCGGAGATGACGTGCAGACCATCGGGAGAGAAAGCTACGGACTTCCCCTGGTCGGTATGCCCCTCGAGAGGAGGTCCGACTGCATCACCAGTTTCGGAGTCCCACATTCGAGCGGTGTTGTCGTCGGACGCGGAGACGATGCGCCGCCCATCGGGAGAATAAGCAACGGCCAGCACGGAGTTGCCATGTCCCTCGAGAGGTTTGCCTATCGGAGTACCAGTTTCGGCATCCCACATTCGAACCTCTCCATCAGAGCCTCCGGAGATGATGTGCTTGCCATCGGGAGAGTAGACAACGCACTGCACCAATCCAGCGTGCCCCTTGAGAGGAGTACCGACTAAAACTCCAGTATCGGCGTCCCATATTCGAATGGTGCGGTCTTCGGATGCGGAGATGATGTACCGTCCATTGGGAGAGTAAGCAATGGACCGCACCCAGTCGGTATGCCCCTCGATAGGCTTTCCGACTGCGGCACCGGTCTCGGCGTCCCAGATTCGAATGGTGCGGTTGAGGGACCCGGAGGCGAAGCGGCGCCCGTCGGGAGAATAAGCAACGGACGACACTTCATCTGCCTTGAGAGGATTGCCGATTGCAGCGCCAGTAGCGGCGTCCCAGATTCGAACGGTCTCGTCGGAAGAGGATCCAGAGATGATGCGGCGCCCATCCGGAGAGTAAGCAACGGACGATACTAGGCCAGTATGCCCCTCGAGGGGACTTCCGACTGCAGTACCCGCTTCGGCATCCCAGATTCGAATGGTATTGTCATAGGAGCCAAAGATGAAATGCCGCCCATCGGGAGAGTACGCCACGGATGTTATAAGGGAATCATGCTCGACAGGGCTGGAGACGACAGCACCACTCTCCGCATCCCATATTCGAATGGTACGGTCCTCGGACCCGGAGATGATGTACCGCCCATCGGGGGAGTACGCAACAGATGTCACCATGTCCTCATGCCCCATTAGAGGTTCGCCAACTGCAGCGCCAGCCTCGACGTCCCAGATCCGAATCGTTTTGTCGCGGGATCCAGTGACGACGCGGGTCCCATCTGGGGAACAACTCAGGCACTCGACGCCCAAAGTGTGTCCAGTCCATTCCAATGGCCGTACTGGCCACGATACCAGGCTCCCCACTCGAATCTTGAGGGCCCTGGTAAATTCTTTGCCGAGGAGCGTTGATAACGGCGTCTGTGAGGGCACGAATGGGCGCGCTGAGATATAGATGTGTGGAGCGCTGACGGAGATGGGGGTGTGGAAAGTAATGATGAAATGACAGATTTCCTGAATTCTCTCGAGAAGCGTTGAATCCGCACCCTACAGCGAATAGGAAATGAACTTGGGGTGCAAACTAGAAGCAAGTGGGAATGTACTTACCCTGACCCAGGTCATCAACCTTCGCAGACTTGGAGCGCCAATTGGGACTACCCCCATAACGCTCAACACTTCAACCCAAAATACCGGATATAACCCTTCGAAGAATTTCTTCAAGCTCCCCAATGCCAACACGCGCTGATCGGGGGTGTCTGGAGAGCGGAGATGATTCGACCAATGGAGACAGCTATATTGCAAGGGGTCGGAAACGTTCTCGTTGATTCGGGATGGGAGGTCTTTAATGTCCGCATTCGCGAGGCGGGAGTCTTCGAGCTTGCAGATATTGAAACGGAGTTGGGCAAGCATCGTCTTGAGGCAGGAAACCCCCAGCTGGACGTCCGCATCGTGGAGTTTGACTTGAAAGTCGCAGCTGTCGCTGAGAAAGAAATCGAAGATCGACATATGCCGGACACGAACGCCTCTATTCGCCGCTTCATCTCGATAGAGTAACGAGCCGAGCGCACCAACCCACTTCTTGACAAGATGGGGCTTCACCCCCGCCAGCTCGGCGATCGTCTCATCGCAAAGTGCACGGTACGGAGCAGCTGCAAGCACCACCCCGATCACCCGCCGAAACTCGGCGCTATTGTGCAATATCTGTGCTTTGAGGATGCTGGAGTAAAGTGCGTATAGCGACTCTAAGCCAATCCCGGCTGTGGCTTGCACAGTGGCCTTCAGGGACTCTGTTGGGTCTTCGCACCGTTCAAGGTCAAGAGCGAGCGTCTTGATGAAGATGAAAAGACCGTTCGCGCGCGCGAGCGCTCCGTCGAAGTCTGATTCTTCGGGCCACGGGGTGTCGAGTTGCCAAACCGAGGCCACCCAATCGAACTGGCGTCGGGCAAAGGTCCGCAGATCGTTACTGGCATCTTGATCTTTGCCGAGATCGTATGGTAAATACGGCGACTGGGTGAGAGTATCGAAGAACTGTTGGATATCGAGTTCGGCCCTGCTGGTGATGATGATCTTGAGCCAGGGAGCGTGTGCAGCCGCATCGGTCAGGACCTTCAGGAGGCCTGGGCGGTTTCGGGCGGTGCCACACTCGTCGAGTGCGTCAATGACAAAGACGAGGGCGTTCTCCGGCTGGACAGGAAGGGCGCGAATGAAATCAAGGAAGAGGGACGTTTTCATCGACTCCGGCGTTAGGTTTGGGTCGTCACGAAGGTGCTTCGCCACGACGGTTCGAAAAGGCGGGAAGAGTATGGAGAGTTTGTGGATAAAAGAGGGAAGAATGTTGATGGGCTCGCTCAACGTCGGGTCGTCCCTCCGGCAAAAAAAGGCTCCAGCGAGTTGGTTTCTCTCGTGAAGGTTTGCGCAGATGGAATGGGCCAACGCCGATTTCCCGATTCCGGGTGAGCCGTACAACCAATACGTATTGCTCTTGAGAGCATTCTCTTGCCCCGATTTATTGGCTACCCAGTCCACGATCCGATTGAGGAGAGATTGTCGGGTGCCGTCCATACAGCGGAGGTCGCGATGATAGCCCGCCTCGACAGGCTTAAGGCGCCTAAGCAACAACTCTTGGTCTGCTCGCTCTTGCTCTGTTCGTTCTCGGTCTTCTCGATCTTTCTCTGCTCGCTCTACACCAACCCCCGTGAGGATCCACTATCGACAGATCGAGAAAATGGGAACTTACTACTGGTCTCATTGGCGAGGCGGAGAGACTCAACATTCACTGCACGGTCAAAATCGTCGATAACCTTGGTTAATTCTTCGTCCATTTCTTGGATCATCTCCGTGTATGAGGGGCCACCGATCCTTCTCGCTGCGATCATCAGCACTTAACGAAACCTAGGGGATGACCACATACCATTCTTGACATAATCGCATGATACTCTAGCGACCCTGTGCATTATTGCAAACATTCGCGGGATGAGCTCCTTTAAGATATCTCTCTCATCGGAGACGACTTCATCTGCGATCTTCTTCGCCAAAGGCATAATGCGTCGCAAGCGATCCAAAAGGCCCGCGGGCATCTGGTCATACTTGTTTTGTTCCTGCAAGAGCTATACCGCCAAGGGTTACTGCTGCGCCCGATGCACCAGTAGCAAGCACAAACCTCAAACGTGACGCTGGCAACGCTGAAGACAGCGCTTGCGATTGGATTCACCTAAAATGTGTCAATGTCTTGTTCGTTCGTTTTCCATGTGAATGCCGGAGAACTGACCTGTGCGGCGATAGCGCCATATTTAATGCCCGCGCCCACAAACTTCTCTACCGATCCACTCATCAGAGGGGAGTATTTCTCTAGCAATTCTTCGAGCTCATGGAGCGACGAGCGAAGATTTTCCGCCTTCACGAACATTCTTAGTTGACGAGGATGGGGATGGGGGAACGGTACGAACGGTAGTATTTGAAGAGAATCGGAGTTCTAGGGAGCCACTATGCTTTCCAATGACAACGGCCTCTGTGCTTCTCAATAAGATATATGCGGGGACTAATTGGTGATAACGACTGACTTAGGACGGTGAACTCATGGCCGTCAGAGGTCCAGTAATTATCGAAAAGTCCATGAAGGTCGATGATTTCGCTAGCCTCTCGGTACTTTGCCCAAATTGAATGACCGCTCTTCATTTGTACCTCAGCGCGGACCTGGGTGGTTGGAGAAACATCTCTGCACGGGTACACACGTTAGTGAGTCACGCATTGGGAAAATAAGGGACATACGGGCGTTGTAGTGGTGTCCAGGTGAGGTTGGCTTTCTTCTCCAATTCGCTCTCCACATTTTCTACAAACAACTTGAGCGTATACTCCCGATCTGGAGCATCTTGCAGTGTAATTTCTGTAGGTTAGCCGAGATGAGCAGTATGGACGTGAATTGGGGTTGAACGCCGCACGGTCTAGAAATAGGCTTGGAGTATTTGTCAGATAGATTGCATCGGACGCTCGAAAGTGCTCACAGGTTCTCGTCCTTGCGATCCGTAGTCGCCATGTTTATTCAGTCACTTTGGGGTCAGGTTGGGCTGGGTTGCGTGCGTGGACGTGGTGGGGAATGTCCGGGCATAAAAGGAAAGCTTGAGAACGCTTCTACGGCAATAAACGGCCCCGTTCCCAGGGAGTCAGCGCTGTCCGCTGTCAGGATCATGTCGATCGATCATGGCACTGGAAGGCGATCCAGCTTCTAGATTCTCTTCCTCTTTCTCGGGGTCGTTGGCACCCATGTTCTTGAGGTCGAGTTGGCCGTGGTGACGGTGACGGCGACGAATACCCGAGTATAAAGGAAACGCAGCTCACAAAGCACCTACTGCCACCACCCTGAAGATGAAGGGCGTCGGAGTATTCGACCCACAACGAAGAATAAGATTTAGCCAACTCACCCCGATTTCCACCGTTCTCCCTTCCACGCGAGTGCGGCTTTCCCATCGTCTCCATCACCGCATCGCATCGCTTCGATCGCTTCGCATTCCGAGTGTTCTTCCTATCCCTGTAGTCACAACTCCACTCGTTCCTTCAGTACTACAGGACCTTCATTTATCCTTATGGTCAGGCGTTCTCCGATTCGGCATTTCCTGTGCAGAACCATTCCCAAACAGATTCATACAACGTTCGTCCGAATATCGGATTGGTCCATTCCTTCCTTTCCACTTTCTTTTTGTCATTTCCTTTGAGTCCCCACCTTTCCGAAAGAAACTCGCGGCTTGACAGTAGTAGTACTCTCAGGGATAGCCGTTCCGCGTCGCGTGTCCTAACATACCTATCAAAGATTGCGACACAAGCGCATTGATCACCGACCCAAAACTACAGTGCCAGCGCCCATTCGAATGCATATAAATGGTTCTTAGTGTCTAGGAGGGGTCCACATTCGGGATTGGTGGAGTGGACCAGTTCACGGACACGTCGATCACGCACATAAAATAAAGGGCGTGAGCTACCTTGATCACCCAAATAGAGTCTGTCACCATCGGCGTTCCAAACGTGAATGGGCAATCTTCATATGGGACTCGGTGTTCAGTAACCACGGCTTCAGGTAAGGAATTGATTGGCGATCTACGGAGGACTGGAGCAGCCGCGAATAGGATTTGCTTTGTGCTCAAAGTCAAAGACAAGTGTGGCAAATCACAAATCGATGGGCGGGCAGGGCCAACAGCAAATGCGACTGGTTTTCTGGCGTTCCAGCATATACAGGGTCACGATACGAAGACATGAATAGGATATCGGCAGTGAGGGGGAGGCGGGATAATATAAGCCGCGAAGTTCGAGCTGGAGGGAGACCAGGCGAACGAGAAACAGAAAAGAAAAGGGAGGGTTGTGTTGGCTGCTATATTACAGAGGCTCCATCGTTGCATTGCTATCACGGGGGAACCACATCTTGGACCCGACCACTCCGACTATGTCTACAGGCTCGCCTTAACGAGGCTCCCAGCCACCTACGGACGTGCCAAAGACACTAACAACGCAACGTATCGTTTCTGAGACCAACCAAGGCACACCGACCCAGGATGGTGAAGCTACGAGTCTTCTGTACGCGAGACCTACCCCCCCCGAGCTGTCCACCAATCACTGACACGTGCAAGCGTCAAGGATGTTGATCCGTTGCTCTACGACGATCCCAACGACGACCAGCTCGTCTGCTTTGAGAACGTTCTCAAGGAGCTGCTCTGGCGGGCATCGACCAAGTCCGCTGATATCCCACCCGAGGACCTGTCCGTCAACGACTTCTGCACCGTATTGCTCGTGGACGCATTAAACCAAGTTACACCATTGTGCAACACGAAACATCGCCAACTATCTTTGCGAATTCGGATGCGTAGTATGTACCTGAGTGAAGTGAGCATATTTGCGGATGTGTCCTGACTGTATCTCTAGCCTGAGCGAGAAGACGGAAACTGACCACTACTCTCCTTTCGTCATCGCGATCAACGGCGCGCTCGAGAAGCTGCAAGACCTGGATATTACAGGATTGAAGCGCGCCCCGGAGGGACCTGAGCGAATCATCTTCCTGGCCAACTACCCAAACGAGATCCCCACCCAAAGTGGCTCCACTGCTTGTGAAAGAGTGGGTACAGTTGAAGAACATCGCGCCGAGTGGCGTTATTAAACCACGGGGCTTTCACAAGATTCTCTCTTGCATCGAGCACGTCCCAGAACTGCTGCGGTCTCAAATTCCTGCGGCGATGGAAACTCAGCTCGTCCACCAGCGAATGGGCATCCAACGGCAGGCGCATTTCCCTGAGACTCGAGCTCCAAGGCACCTTGTAATCACGGTATCCAGGAAGCTTCGTCCCATGTGGGGTCTCACAGCAGCTGGTTTCTTCAAAGTTTGGTCGGAGGCCCTCCTCCGTAAGTTGGACTGTTCAATGCCGAGTGTTCATGACTGACGCGGTTTAAGGTCACATCACCCTACGGGAGCGCGGTTTTCATCACTGCGATATCAGCCCAGGGGGTCTTATGTACTATCGTAACGAAGATCGTGATGTTGGTGTCCTCAACGACTTGGACATGGCAGCGGTGATTCCTTCTTCGGGTGCCCCCAATACAGACCGTACGGGCACAATACCCTTTAGGGCCTTACAACTGTTTTCAGGCTGGTCTGTTGTCCATATGTTCCGGCATGATGTGGAATCGTTCCTCTGGGTGTTCCTCTGGGTGTGTGGTTGCTCTGATGGGTCGTCGAAAGAGGTTCCTGTGGATCCCTACGAGGAGTGGAGGATGCTAGGCATGCGTGACTGCACACAGAAAAGGAGACTATTTCTATCGGATGTCACCCTGGACGCCATCAATGTCTCTGAACACCACGCGCGGAACGCCTTGTTTTGCTTATTCCTGGCCAGGTTGTTGAAGCAACTCCGTACACATATCTGGCACGAGATCCCGACGAGGGCAGATCACAATTCCCAAGAACAGAAAGATATGGAGCGACTAAAGTACCTTCTTCCGAGGTTCCAGGAAGTTCGAGCTGAATTGAACAGCCAATACTCACCGAAGGACTGGTTGGACGATGCCGGGTATTACGAGATTCAGAGGTATATTTTAAAAACTGTGGTCCCAACCATTGACCAATTAATCTGATACCACCGTGAGCTCCGTCATTCAGCAATCAATTCTGCAGCTTTTGTTGTTACGTAGGACACCGCACGTCATTAATAAATCTGTGTTCGGTCATACCTAGTCCCATTCCTGTTCGGTCCAATCAACTTTGGGGGCTCAAGTGCTCACCCAGCTTAACAGGACCCCTCTCGTGTGGCTGTTGTATCAGAATGTGAATTTCCCTGTTTCACTACATAAACCTCACGTAATGTAGCCTCGCCCCTAACGCTCCCAGACGTCAGTGTTAGG
>Ga0307515_10024273_pt1 | contig 10573 bp, 5 predicted proteins | sample 17_EM_MG_FD_194513 | JGI IMG/M metagenome (GOLD analysis project Ga0307515, IMG submission 194513) | Populus trichocarpa ectomycorrhiza microbial communities from riparian zone in the Pacific Northwest, United States - 17_EM | ecosystem: Host-associated > Plants > Roots > Unclassified | place...
TGGGGCTGAAATCAATTTTCAATTAGTGAAGTAAAAGATGATTAAAGCTCTAGTTTTGACATTACCAGACTTACAGAAGTTGTTTGAAGTAAATTATGATGCTTCTGGGTAAGCATTGAGGGAGTTTTTATCTAGGATAGGCACCTCCATTGCCTTTTTTTTAGTAAGAAACTGTTCACTTCGAAGAAGAATTATTCCACCTATGATTTGGAGTTTTACATTATTGTTCAGACTCTAAAGCATTGGAGCCACTACCTCATGTACAAGAAGTTTATTTTAATTATTGATCATAAAGCTCTAAACTACATAAATGAGCAGGATAAGCTGAGTCATCATCATGCGAAGTAGGTTCCATTTTTGCAGGAGTTCACTTTTTTATTGAGACACCAATGGGGCAGCCTAAACAAGGTGATTGATGCTCTCAGTCGACGAGTAACTTTTCTTAGTACTATATGTGCCCATGTGCTGGGATTTGATACTTTTTATGAGCTGTATTCAGATGATTCCTCGTTTAGTTAAATTTATGTCGAGTTATCAAATGGAGTTAAATGAGATAACTTTATGCTTTTAAATGGTTATCTTTTTCATTGTTTGTAACTTGGTGTTCCAGATTGTTCTTTATGAGAGAATATAATTAATGAATTACATTGTGAGAGACATTTTGGATGGGATAAGACACTGGCTTTAGTGTCTGCAGATTATTATTGACCTAAATTACCAAGTCAGGTTTCCAACTTTGTCAAGAAGTGTGTTGTATGTCAGAGGTCCAAGGGGGCCTTATTGAATGCTAGGTTGTACACCTCGTTACCGGTTCCTAATGGTCTGTGGCTAGATGCGAGCATGGATTTTATATTAGGCTTACCTTGTACACCTCGTCGCTATGCAAACCGTCAGATCTTTAGATATAAAAAATCTTGTTGAGGCCCTTAGTTTTGGCAGTTTTTATGATTTTACTTATTTTTTTTTATTTCATGCTATTTGGATTTTATACTTCTTTTCTTTGTAATTTCAAATTTTGGTTTTGTTTTCTAATTAGGGTTTCTAACCTATTTAAGACTATGTAAACCTTATAAGAAGGATACTTTATTATTATTATTTAAAGAGAATAAACTTACAAATTTGGAGCTCACATCTACGACTCCTTTCACCTATAAAAAAACTTGTGTTCTTTGTTTAATTGTTGTCTTTAGCTTCTACCTACATCATAGGTTAACCCGAATTGATCCAATATGTTGTTGTCTTAATGTTTATTAAAAAAAAATATCATTATACATGTTTATTTTGACTCAAACTATGTTTATTTTGACTGAGTTAAATCAAATCAATTCTCACATGGTTTAATATTTTTTTTCTACAAGAAAAAACATTAGCAATGCCTAGACATTTCTTTTACGTTAAAAAAAAAGTTTAATCTGACACGCAGTGTAGTGTGGGTTAATAATCTAGTTAACTAAAACTAAAACATTTAGAGTAACTACTATTTTAACCAACCTCACATTTCACTATTTATATCATTCTTTGTAGGTTTTTTTTAATGTTATTCTTTCAAGTTTTGTTTCTAAAACATAAACTAAAAAATTTAGGGGTAACTGGTATTCATACAATGTAGCCAACCTCATATTTCATTGTTTATATCATTGTTCATAGTCAAAAAAAATTTGGTTCCTAAAATTTTTACTTTTTTACAGTTTGTTCATTGCATATAATTTCTTTTTAATTTCATCCTTTCAAATTCTATTTTCACAAAACCGCTCCTAGAGAGTAGTTTGTTACAGAAGATTCCATAGCAGTAGTTATTATTTTATGTGCTAATATTAATTTCTATTTATATTCTCTCTCATACCCAGCGTGTCATGAAGTATTTTCACCTTAACCTAAAGATTTATTTTATAAAATACAATTTAAGTTTGTTGTAAAAAAGAAGAATATAAAAGACCAAAATTAACAATAATAAAAAAAACATAACATTTAAAAAAAAACCATAAAAAAAATTGAAATTCATTCCTCAAGTTTTGAGTTTAACACATTTGGCCCTGTTTGTTTTAGATTTTTATGTTTCAATATAAAATTTTATTTTTGTCATGTTTTAGTGCTTAAATGTTGAAAAAAAAGAGAGGAAGTGAATGAAAAATGATGAGGAGATAAAATGATGCGAACCCACTAGATATAAAGATCCAGAAACTCATATTCAAATTGACTCTTCTTAAGAAAGTTAAGATCATATTTGTAATTGAGCTCAACACAACAATAACCTATATTGAGGCACCAAAATTATAAGTAACTAAGACCCAACCCAACACCTATAAAGAGAAGTGAAGTATAGAAGACACTACGAAGCTTGATTTATTCTTTGATAAGTCAGAGTACTTTAATGAAGAACCAAAAAGTCTTTGAAAACTAATACAAGTCTCGCATAATAGCTTTTGGACCTTATCACAAGGCCTTTTCGATGTCCAATTTCTTTGAAATTTTAACCCAACAAGACCTCTGGAAACTTTTGGTAAATTTTCACCTCGATTTAACGATCGAATTGAAATTTATGCTTGTTTAAGTAAAATAGTGCATTAGAAAAATTAAGCTCAAAATCACCTCTAATGCTGAAATTAATTAGCTCACCAATTTGAAATAATTAGTTATTTCAAATTACCAAAATTAAAAAAACTATCACCATAATCTTCACAACTCCCATCATAAATAAAAAAACCAATAATACAATTAAAAATGAAAAGCTCATATCTTGAAAAACCCAAATTCTTACAAAAACAAATAGAATTGCAAGAATCATAAAAACATCCTAATCTTGAAAAACTCAAATCTTAAAATATAGAAACCAAGTGGAATTGAAAAAGAAAGAGGAAGAAGAAAATGGATGATTTTATCTATTTGGTTTGGTCTGCCAAGATGAAAAAAGAAAGAGGGAGAAAAAGGAAAAAAGGAAAAAAAACAGGATATTTTTTTTTATTAAAATTTTAATTTTACATTGACATGATATATAAAATATAATTTGTTAAGAAATGAAAACAAAATGTTACCACAATCAAATCGTGGAATGGTCAAAATAATTAAAAAAAAAGAAGAAGTTATAAGTATATGAGATAAAATTTATGAGGAAGAATAGCTTCATGGATCTTATAGCATTTAAGATGATTGTTTGGTGCAAAATTTTGCATCATAAAAAGTTTTGGTTGGAATATTGACATTCCAATATTTTTATATAAAAATAAAAAGAATAATATTTTTAATTTATTTCTACTAACATCTCCATTTTAATAGAAGGACAATTAGGTGAATATTCATAAAACCCTAAATCTCGTGGAAAAACTATTGTAGACAATTTAATCAGTGTTTTGTTGTGAGTGATAGTTTTATTTTATTTTTTCAAATATAAATATATAGACATTTTCAACTTGTTTTTTGTGATAAAAAATTCCCAATAAGAAATTGAAAAGCTTACACATGTATTTAATTAAATAAATTAAGAATTATTCATGCCAATAAATATATATAAAAAAGCTATTGATGATAAGTGAATACTAAACTTGAAAAATTAAAAGATAGATATAGATTAAGATATTTGATCTCGCAACATGTGTCATGTACCCAGTTGTGCCTAATAACTTTGTTTCTTTGAATAAATCTTTTATTTAATCAAACGATTATCTGTGTTCATAAAATGTAAAAAAAAAAGAAAATTAACAATAGCTAAAGACTAAATTCGAAAAATAAAGAGATAGATGTAGATTAAGATATTTAATCTTGCAACAAGTGTTATATACACAATTGTATCTAATAACTTTGTTTCATAGAAAATTCTTTATTTAATAAAAGGATAACAAAATTGGTTCATGTTATATCGCGCGTCAGAGCTAATTTTTTTTAATGTTAAAAAAAATTGTTTAGACATCACTAACGTGTTTCCTAAAAAATTAAATAGATTTTAATAATGAATTCAAAATCAACTGCATACTGGATGATATTTTTATCTAATATTGAGACAAAAATGTAATGGATTTACCTAAGTCAACCTATAATAACTTGCGAAACCCGCAAGGATAGTCTTGTAAAAACAAATTAGGAAGCTCAATCCTCAATTAACTCAATATTGAAGGATAAAATTGATAAAAAGTAGCACTCAATTAAAAAAACTTGGATTTCTTTTAAATTTTTCTCAAGATTCATTGCCTGAACTTTTCAATTTATTGACAAAATATTCTGTCAATATTTATCCTCTCAGTTCGTTGACATGAATTTTACTGATAGGTTCACGGATGGAAATACTTCATCGGAAAAACTATCGTCGGTGATTTGTGGTTTGTCGGCGAGTTTGTCAATAATAAAATTACCGATGAATTTACTAAAGAAAAAAGTGCACCAAAAAATAATTTACCCGATTCAGTCTGTCGATATTTTCATCGGTGAATATGACATATCACTAATAGATAAACTGTATATAATTCTATCGATGATTTTTCTTATCCGTCGGTATTTCTTTTGGTGAATTTGACATATAACCGATAAAAATACTGTATGTAATTTCATCGGTGATTAAACAGTGGCAGAAGTGTCCTATTAACCCACCCCTATGAGTTTCACGAACTACCAATTCACATATAAAATAATTGGACACACATAATCTCTTTTTCTTTAAATAAATATCCATAAACCCTATAAAACTTATTAAAGGTTGGATGTTCATATGCAATATATACCTGGCCAAAATCAACATCCTCAATATATAAATCTTTCATATACTTAAATCTTAATAATTTAGTGTTTAGAGTTGAAAGAAATACATACATTCATGATATTACATCAGCCACTATATTTTTCTTACCTTGCTTGTACTTATTCATATATGGAAAGGTTTAAATGAACTACATCCACTTGGTATGCTAAAAGTTTAGCTTCATTTGGCCTTTAAGATGTTTCAATGACTCATGATTGGTATGAATCATAAACTTTTTATTTTACAAGTAATATTGTTAAGTCTTTAAGGTTCTTACCAAAGTTAAAGCTCCTTATCATAAGTAAAATAATTCAATGTTGCACCATTAATATTTTTACTAAAATAAGCTATCAAACTTTTTTCTATAATATTATTAATGGCACGATAATCAACACACTCCCTTCAAGTCCTTTTCTTAAAGCAATTCCTCTATCGTAAAAGAGTTTAAGAAATTTCTCACTAGTGGTTTGTGTGGAGTACAATTAGAGGCCAAACATTTGAATGACTTGCGATAACCCAACCTTAAAGTAATTATTCAAAGCAAAAAAAAAAAAACATTTGGTCTTTGGGTAATCTTCATATAAACTCTAAACAATTTTAGATATATCTAACAGGATTTGCAATTAACTCCAAAAAAAATTAATTTTACCATTTTCGTTATATGTATGTGTTTTGAGAAACCTAACAGTGGTAGCAGAGCCTTCATTAGAGAATTAGGGTTTTTGATTGTATTTTTTAATTGTTATTGTTGTTAATTGCAAATTAAATTTATGTGCAAATTTACTTTTTCCAAAAGTATTGTTCCTCATGTTTTTTTTTTAATGCCGTTCTAGTTAGATTTGGATGGCTTTTCTAGATTTGGCTAGAATCTTAAAAAAAAAAAGGGTTTTTGCTGGCTATGTATCACCAGCAATGCCAACAGCACTGCTAGCACACCTAGTTGGTTTTTGATGCACAAAGCCAAGTCGCCACTTGAGGCAAAGGTAGCAGCCATGACTTCTACCCTTGTCATAATAGCATCAACATGTCTAGTGTTATTGCCTTGCAACATGAGCTGCCTTGCGCTGGAGGCAACGACTCATGCAACCAGTGTGAGGGTAGCATTTCACGTTGTGCCAAACCCAGCGGCAACCTTTATTGTTTAAGTGGCCATGAGGGTAGTCCCTCGTGCTGTAGCAAACCTAATAACAACAAAGGTTATCGTTGTTTATAAGGTTGCTAGCGATGGGCAGTGCCTACTACCGACAACTGTAAAGAGAATAAAGGGCAAAATTATGATTATGCTCTAAGCTTTGTTTAGGGGTATAATTATAATTTTACCATCGCAATTTATATATAATTACTTCTAGTATATTTGAGGCTGAAATTATGATTTTATCATTTTATATATAAAGTAATGATTTTATATTAAAATTGAAAACCTAAATTAAAATAATTATAGAATTAATTTTTCTAATTGGATTAGAGTTGAAATAAAATGTTTAATTTAAAACTTTTTTTGTTTGATAATATCCTAATAAGATTAGGATTTAATTAAAATGTTTAATAAAATAATATTTTAAAAATAGTTTTTTTTAAATTAAAGAGGGGTTTTAAGCCAAAATATTTTTATTTCATTGATCCTAAAATAATTTAGAAATGTTATGTAATTTAGAAATGTGAGAATTTAGATAGGAAAATTATTTTGTAATTCAAGAAGAAAGAATGGCGGTGAAGGATACAATCATGGTGCTCCCAAAGGACTTGTAAAGATTTGCAGCAGCTACCTAAGTTTTGACCATCTAACTCCCTTCGATGGCTCAAGGAAATTAATTTAGATATGTTCATAATCATCCAATTAGAATGGCATGTTAGGGGTGTCTGTTAATTTATAATTGTTATGTATGATATATCAATTATGCCATGGAATGGGACTTAATTAAAATAATAAATCTCTCATTAATATACTTAACTAACATATATGATTTGGATGAGTTACTTACGTGCATATAAGATTAGAGACAGTAGTTAAGTGAAACATATATGATATGTTTAGACAAAGAATAATCACCTAATCATCTAGGAATCACATAAAGATGTGATTGATAAGTTATGTTATCTACCCAATTTATTTATTTTTTGTTGAGTTACTTAAGGTCATATGAATTAAATGAGATCTTAGCCCACTAGGAGATCTCAAAAAGATTTCCTAAATTAATTGTGAGGGCTATTAATTTGCAAAAAATAGTGGGAGACTAAGTTAATATTAAAGACCTTATTTTAATTTGGTTATAAATATGAATGCATAAAATCAATACTAGCTATGAATAGGTTGATAGATTATCATGAGTAAAAAAATATTTATCCTTACATAGCATACTTGATGCTAATAAATTGATTGAACTAAACTTCTTGGACTGATACTGAAATATAAAAATTGTTTTCAAATAAGAAAAAAAATTATATGTTCTTGAAAATTTGATTCCTCATGTTCTTGATAAGGACACTAATAATAAAGTTAGGAATGAATATCAATGTCATATTGCTAACGATGAGTAGGCTACATGTGTGATATTATCTAGCATGTCACTTCAACTTCAAATACATCATGAGAATATGGATGTCCATATAATAATTAAGCATCTCAAAGAGTTATTCGATACAATTAAATGCACCAAGAGATATGAGACCTCTACAAAATTGTTCCACTGTAAGATGAAAAAGGGTTCCTCAATGAACACCTATATGTTGAGAATGATTGACTATTTTAAATAAATTAGGCCAATAGAGCTTTGTCATGGACCATGAGTTAAGCGTTAACTTGGTTTTGCAGTTTAGGGGTATATGTCATCATTGTGGCAAGGAAAGCCACTAAAGGAGGAACTACAAATATTATCTTATATTCATGAAAGCTAAAAATATTATTGAAGCTTATGCTTCATGTGTGTTTATTATTGAATAAAGGTAAAGTGGACCTACAAATTGGTAATAAAGCAAAGGTTGTTGCATTAACTTTGCCAAATAGACTGATATTAGAACTTATAATTGTTATTATGTTCTAGTATTTTTTTAGAACCATTGTATATATTTTTAAAATGGATTTAAATTTATTATTATAGGCAAATGTTGTTCCTTCTATAATAATGATGTTTATTACAGATCTGGTATTTATACAAATAGTTTGTACATATTTGATCTTGAGATGCACAAATTCAATATAAATAGCAAGAAAAACATATTAGATAATCAATATCTATATTATTTATGGTATTGTAGACTATGTCATATCAATAAAACAAGAATAATTAAGTTACATAAAGAAGGATATTTGATCCTTTTGATTATGAATCATATGAAACATGTAAAGCTTGTTTATTGGTTAAGATGACCAAAACACTCTTTACTAAAAGAGTGAAAGATCAATTGAATTATTTGGTCTAATACATACAGATATATGTGGACCAATAATGATTCGTGTCATAGATTGATATACATGTTTCATCATTGATAACTATATTGGATATGGTCATGTGTATTTGATGAAAGTCAGAATCATTTGAGAGGTTCAAATAACTTAAAAATGATGTTGAGATACAAATTGAAAAGAGTATTAAAATAGTTTGATCGGATTAAGGTAGTGAATACTTATACCGAATATTTCAAGATTATCTAAAAGATAATAAAATTCTCTCATAATGGACACGTCCTAGAACATCATAACTTAATGGAGTTTTTGAAAGGAGAAATCATACCATATTGGATATGAGAAGGTCTATAATGAGTTATGTAGACATTCCACCTTCATTTTAGGGCTATGTCTTGCAAACTACTGATTACCTTTTAAATAAGGTTTTATCAAAATTTGTTAATAAAACTTCATATGAGATATGGAATGATAAGAGACCAAACTTGTCATACTTAAAGATTTGGGGATATAACACTTATATGAAGCGTATAGTATTTAAAAAGTTAGGAGCTAAGTCAGATAATTATAAGTTTGTTGAATATCCAAAAGAGTCAGTTGGATATTATTTATACCATCCCATTGAGCAAAAGATATTTTTCTCAAAATATACTATTTTAAGCATGTTGAGTTTTGCAAAAGAAATCCCTAACATCGTAGACAGACTTTGATACCAATTGTTGTGAAAAACCTATAGCAATTATTAATGAATATTGCAATGAGAGAGAAACTAGAAAAAATACAAGATTTAACGTTGTTCGGCAATGTGTTTACATTCACAGGAGTGAGGAGCTTTAATTTTTTACTATATTGAAATAGAGTTACATAATATGTATTTATAATAGACCTTAAACCTCCCAAGAAAATCTAGTTGCCCAAGGAATCTTAACCATCCAAGGAGTATTAATAATCCTAATCCTAATCATTCCGCTCCGCTCCAACATCTGCCTATCAGCCACAGACTACAACATGTGCCATGGTAAGCTTCCATCCAAATAAAACAAAAATTTGATTTCACAAATCTGCAAATTGTATGTCTATAAATTTTATTATACACTTAAAAGTTTTCCCTTTGCTTTGCTTTCTCAGACACACTGTTATAAGTTCTGCGTCAATTGTGTTGTAACTGATGGAGAAGATGTTGCAAAGTTTCTCATCGTTAGTAAACCAGCTGAAAACTACTTTGGCTCAACCGTACATCATTACGGCTATGATAGGGAGTTCAAAAACCCCAATATGATCGCACCTCCAATGATAAACAAGCTCAACAAAACATGGATTTCTCAGCTTCAATTTAGAGCATTCATGTCTGGTAGTAATCGCTGTGAAGTTGCATCAGACAATATCGAGGGGACCCTTAACACATAACAACGCCAGCCACTTGCATCAGACAGGCCTTCAAAAGCTGGTACAGGTGCTGCCTCATCAAGCACAGCAACATCAAATTAATCAATCCAGCAAATATTATTCCGCAGCGCCTATAGCTCCTGTATCTTTCAAAGAAACTGCCATAGAAACAGAGTTGAATCCACATGCATGCCATGTCAACTAGTGCAAGAAGGAAACTGGATTTTGATTCTTGCATTTCTCATCAAAGGCCAGTTTCTCATGTCTGCTAAGATCACTCTTGCTTAGATGTTGTTCTATTTCTAACTTTGCAATCAAACTGCTTCATATAGCTGAGCTAAATATTACTCAAAATAATTTTTCGGTGTCCACTAGTGTTGAGGATGTACCTAACAGCGAAACAGAAAAGCAAATAACCTCAACCAAGTCCTCTCAGCCCTGTGCACATGAGGACGTTAGCCAACCAGTTAAAAAATAGCGTGGCAAGGAGACATTGCATTGATCAGAGGCACATTCTTTCCCATGCATGCTTTATCTCCAAATTGCCATTTCAACTGCGTCTGCAACTTTGATGCTCTTGTTGCAGCATCATTTTATCAATCATTGATCCCATATTGAATCCACTTCATTAATTATTCTCTTTCAAATGGAAAATTATGTTCATTTTATAGAACAAGTACACCCATTTGTTATGCTAGAAATCATATAATTTGAATATCTTCAAATGTATTATGCATCAAAGCATCCATAGAAACACTTGAATATCTTCAAATGAATCCCAAATCTATTATAAATGAACTTATCAACTACATTACACATTTTGTGATGAAAAAACATGCACTGTTTCGGTTTTAAAATCTCGAAGAAGAGTACTCCAAGTCTTATAAGAGACCTTCAACCTGATTGTAATCTTATAAAAGAATGATTTTTACACAACAAGACACCATATGAAGGTATTGGAAGCTCACTTGAAGTGTAGTTAACTTTCTGGTTTTGATCAATTTATTGAGGAATGAAACCCATATAGAGCTGCAGGTATCAGCCTCGAGACATAAAAC
>Ga0307515_10024274_pt1 | contig 10573 bp, 6 predicted proteins | sample 17_EM_MG_FD_194513 | JGI IMG/M metagenome (GOLD analysis project Ga0307515, IMG submission 194513) | Populus trichocarpa ectomycorrhiza microbial communities from riparian zone in the Pacific Northwest, United States - 17_EM | ecosystem: Host-associated > Plants > Roots > Unclassified | place...
TTTTTTCTCTTCCCTGTAGTGCTTTTTTAGTCTTTTTTTTTTTTGTAGTCTTTTTTGTGTGCCCATATGTATGTTTATGATTTTGGGCTCCTCTCCAAACAGGAAAACCTATAATTAAAAAATAATATTAAATCTTTGTATTTTTTTTTTCCTGAATCAGGATCTCTCTATGATTTTTAAATTTTGCTTAATTCTCTTATTTATTTTGTTTTATTTTTTTGTCTTCTATTATATTTTTTAGTCCCTGGTTATTTTTTATTTTTTTGTCTTTAATTTCATTCCCTAAATTTCATTTATTTTTATTAATTTTTTATTTTGAAATAAAATAAATGAAAGTGCGTAAAATTACAAATAATGAAAATTGACTAAATCTTATTAAAATATATTTTGAAAAACTTTACATTTTTGAAAACACACGAAAAAGATTGGGATAAAAAATGGGTTATGAAAAATGAATAAGATAACTTTTTTTGTTTGGTTAACGATGATTAATTTGTTTAAAATCTCATAAAAAAAACAACTCAGTCTCAATAACAGATCTGAAGAACACCACTAGGATAAATCATAAAACGATAAATATTACAACCCATCAAGTGGCACGAGATAGGCACGTGAGGAGAGTGTTTTGAAGTGGGTGAGGAAGCAGACGGACAGGCAGCAAAGGCAGACAAGGAAACAAAACGTGCCACCTCAAGAAGGGCAAGAGTACAGAAAACTGAAGGGCCTACCATATTAACGAGAGTGGTTCGCAACCGTGTGACGGTCCCTGCTAGCCAGCTCCACTGAGCCACGAGTCAAATTAAAATGGGACTCTCTCAATTTGACTTTCGTTGCCAATAGCACGAGGGCTTGGCACAGTACTTTCTTAATGGTTAAGGCTGCTTTGACCCCTCCCAACTTCCACTTGGCATGATGTGATCGGTTTATAACAATATTTTAAGGCCGACCTTTAACCGCCTGGAGCCCTGGACACGTCCCTGTATTATGTCCTCGTTTTTCTTCCGTTCTTGGATCATCTTGGACATCAAGTTTAACTGCACCACTCACTTCCTTCAGAGGCCTTTTTTTTTTTTATCAAATATCATATTTAGAGGTTCATGGAATTCTTATTTTCATGTTCTGGATCGAGATTTTAATCATCAATTGAAGCTGAATCTTTTTTTTTTAAGAAACATTGCTCACCGGAGATAATGAAACAGTATGAAAAATAATATCCTTCAGTTTTTTTTAGGTAATATAATCTTTTCAGATGACCTATTAGATATTAAAAACCAGACTAGGGGTATAGTTGTTTTTTCCCTTTTTTTAGCATTAGCATGATAAAATAACATAATTATTCCCAGAATAAAAAAAAATTTAAAACTTACAGGAGAAGGGGTAAATAAGTTTTTTTTTGTTCTTAATGTATAGGGAATTGACAAGAATGCTCTGAGAGTAAAAAATATATATTTAACCTAAGGGGCCTTAAGGTATTTTTACATTGATTTTTTGTAATTGTTGGGGGTAATTAAGGGCATATATATCCTTTTGTATTAAATAAATATTATTTAATTTTAAGAACTCATGAGAAGCGCCCGCACATTTTGAGCAATGCGTATAGTGTCTCCTGATGACAAAATATGCTCTTTTGTCATGTTGTTGGACACGTCGTCATATCATCTTCCTTTTAGTGCGATATGTGTTAACAGTAGTTGAGTGATTTCTCGTCGATTGACCTTTCTCTCTTTTTTTTCTCTCTCCTACTAAAAAATACATATTGGTCTTTTTTACTTTTAGTATTTCAACTTCAATCTTGATTCTTTTTAGTTTTAGTTTTTGTCCTTGGCCTTTTTGTTTAAGTTTAATTTATTTTCAATTTAATCATCAATTCTAATTTGTAATACATAATGTCTTTCAACTTGATCCTTCTTCTTTTAATTTCTAATTTTTCTGTGGCCTTTTTACCAAGGTTTTAGTGGTTTTCAATTTTATCTTTCAATTTTATTTTTCAATTCAAGTTTATGATGTTATGTTTTTTTCTAATTTGATCCTTATTCTTTTGATTTTTTTGTTCTATTCTTATTTTTTTTTGTTTTTAATTTAACCCTTCAATCAAAGAATTGCTATTTCACTCTAATTTATTTTTTATTTTGATTTTCGCCTTTATTCTTTTAACTGCTATTTTATTTTTTGTTTTAGGTCCTTTCATGTAATTGATTTTTTCTCTGATTTCATCCTTTAGCATTTGATTTGTTGAGGATTGAATTAATTAGTTTTTTTCATATATAGTGCTTTCGATCTAATGAAACATGTCACAAGTTTTAAAAGTTATTTATCGTATAGTTTTCAAACCTAACTCGAGTCAAGTTACTGGTAACGAGTTTTGACTGGGTTTTCTAGGGATAATTGAGCTGCAAGTCAACCCGGTTTTTTGACCATGTCATTTCTCCTTCTATTATTATTGAAACCCAAAATAATAATCTACGAGGTTATTCTAATATCATTATCTAGACCATAGATTTTACAGGTTAACCCGAGTTGACTTGCCTCTTATTACCCAGGTTTTTTATTTATCACGCAACCTTGGTTTTACTTGAGCCAGTTTTTTGTCTCTGTTTTTATTCAATTATATTCAAAGGTTTTTTTACCCCCCAAATTATCAAGGTTATTTTTTTTAATTTTATCTAGTTATTATTGTTACTAATTTTTTTATCTTCTCATTCAAATAAACTGACTTATTCAATCAGGTCATGGCTATAACTCAAGTCATTTCATTTGCTTATTTCTTTTAAAACCATAGGTGGCACCTAGACATCGCTTTTTACGCAAAAAAAAAAAGATCTCGTGGTGAAGCGCGTGCCAATAGCTGGTGTTGTCTAAAGAAAAAACATGTTTATTTAACTATCAAACTAATCTTTCAAATTTGTATTATGTTCTAATTGAAAGCAAAAGTTTTGTTAAAATTCCTTTTTCCTTAATAAAAAAAATTTCATATTAATTATTTTTATTTTTGTTTTCTATTTTTATAAAATAAGAGAAAAATAAATTGAAAATGAATATAAAATTGAGGGATGGACCAAGTTATAAATGTATTTTAAGATACAGAGATTAAATATATAGTTTTTAAAACTAGTTAATTAATTTTGTTAATCTAGAGGAACAAAGTTTAAGCCAAAATTGATTTCTGACCCTGTGTAATAGTGTCAAATAAATTTACTAACCATGAATATTACCAAAAGACTCAAATACAAAATATATTTGTATGTGCAATTCTGCGAATTAAATTAAGAAATTACTTTTAGTTGCTCATCTATGTTTGATCCAAAGTTAGAATACCCCAAACCCAGCTCTTAAGCAAGAAAAAAAACTGATGGTTTCATAATGTGAGTAAAACTATTTGTAAGTGAAATTGTAAATCAAAATTGAAAAGCTGAGTAAAAACAAGGAAAAATATTCATATTGGTTAAAGTCACTTACACCTTGTTTATGTGCTGAATTGTTTTTTTCTTTAGTCATATTATTAATATATTATTGTTTATATATAAATAATAAAGTATTGCACCGTTTTAATTGCTTATGGAAAATGTTTTCTGCTCTTTTAAATAAATAAAAATATATTTTTTTCCTTTTAAAATTTATATTTTTCTTTAATAAGAAAGTGGGTTTTATTGATCAATTTTCCACAATATAGTCAAACATAAAAAAAAATCAAGGAAATACTTTTCAAAAAAACACTTTTAAGGAAACATACAAGCTACTATCTTCTTGTTGTCCAGGCTTTATGTATATAGATAACTTTTCTTTCAATTAAAGAGATCAATTTTCTTACGGTTATTTTTTTATTATTAGCATATTTTTTAAAAAATATTTGCAAAATAATATAGATGAAAAAAATAATAAAATAATATAGTTTATACATGTCATGATTGGAAAACATCATATTTATAGCTTATCACTATTCAGAATGGTGACATTTAATAAAAATATTAAATGAGCAGGAGAAAGAAGAGAGAGAAAAGAAAGAAAGAAAAAAAAAAATCCTTGAGACACACTGAAACTTCAATTATGACATCACCAATACCATAAAAAAAATCAATAAGACAAATCTAACAACACAAAGAAAGATTATCAACAGTGATTCAAGTGGGCTATATTTGCTGCCCAAATGTTGCAGATGATTCATTTGTTTTTAGCGATAAGTATGACATACTTGGATTATTGTTGGTGACTCTAGTGGGCCACATTTGCTGCCCAAATATAGCAAATAATTAATTTGTTTTAGCGATAAGTGTGACATGCTTGGATTACTATTTGTGACTTTTCTTTGTATTATTTGATTTGCCTCATCGATATTTTTTTATCGATATTTTTTTATGATACTAATAGTACCCTAATCAAAATTTCAATTACAAACTATGCTATTTAATAATTTTTTTTCAAACTGTGCTATTCGATCAATATTCTTAATTTACTTTACTATTATTTTTGAAAAAAACCTTTTTCTTACTAGCATTTCATATATGTTTATTCTTTGAGTGAATAACTAACAAACCTTCTCAATATTTTAATGTATATAGATTTGTATCTCACAAAAGTTTTACTAATATTCTTCCTTGAGTAATTATATACCAAAACAAATAATTTTATGTCCTGATTTAGATTAGCAATGGATAATAACAAAATTAAATAACTGTCTTTTTCATCCAAAAAAATAAAAAAAGAAGGAAAGCAGCAATATACCCAAAACGCAAAATTAATATAAAAGATAGAATCCAACATAAATCTTGTGAATAGCAGCTAAAAGCCACCTCCCAAAAGTGAAAATGGATAAGACGGTCGTGGCCTATCCTCCACTCCCGCCGCCATTTCTCCAAAATAGTTTATGTGGTCACCCCAATCACCACCATATCCTATCACAGTACTATTCCCTTGCGGCAACACTGCCACCGTTGCCCCAATCCCTGCACCCATTGAGCCTGTTGTAAATGGACTAGGTCCTGCCACGGCAAGACCATAGTTTACTTGATCTAACCATCCTATAGCGTTAATATCTGTCTCATCAGGTGAGGGTGAAGATTGACAAAATTTATCTACATTAAAAACAGTTTCTGGTGAAGATATTACCCCTATAGAACCCTCTTCATGAACCACTTCAGACTTTATTATTGTTGAAGTACTTGAAATTGCCATGCCAGAAGGTGATGTCGCCGAAGAAGATATCATCAAACGTTGTTTCTTGTCTTTTATCTGCCTTGTACGTTCCTTTTCAAGAATCATACGAGGAAGGAGATCCGGGTCTTCAACAACTTTATAGATAAAAGCCATCATTTGTTGTGGACGTCTTTCCGTCGCCTCTAAACGCTTGTTCATGCCTTCAAGTTCTTGCTCTAAGGCCTTCTGTTCTTGCTTTAACCTTGCTATCTCCATAATTATATCTTCATCATCGAAGTCTTCACCTTTTATATTTACTTGCATATATGATGACCCTTTATTATTAGAACTATGCTTCCTGCGAACTATATTCTTCAGCAATTGCTTTTGCCCTCTAAGAAACCATTCGTTTGCAAATTCCCATCTATCTGGATCGACTTTTCTAAAACCCTGGCAATCATGAAACAAAGAAATGTAACATTAATTGATCGATCAATAACAGCACTGCTCTACACATATAAATATATTACACAGCAAGATTTGGTTACGATTACTACTCACATAGGTGTTCAACTGTCGAACAAAGCTAGAGAAGTTGTTGTGTTTGAAGTAAACAGGCAAAATCCTCTGAGAGAAATCTAAAGGGTCGATGACGATGAAACTGTTGTTTGCTCTGCCCCAGGAAATTAGAGAATCCGTTGTTGGATCACTGACCATCTGATAAATCTTCAAAACAAAGGGTGCTACGATGTTATTGTTGTTATTAGCCTCCATCATATAAAATTAACCAAGCACCGTGGATTAAAATTCTCCTTTCCTCTGTAATTCTCTCTTCTTCTTCTTTCTTTCTTTCTTCTCAAAGATTGAGAGGATGAGATGCCAAGATGGCAAGAACTATTGTGATGGAGATGGCGTTGGCCTTTTTTCTCCAAGTGGGGAGACACCACCGTTAATATATAAATGGACGCATGTACTGTAACATGAGCTTTGGTGGGAGGGCAGAAATCCTAATGGCTGTGATATTTCTAGGGTCACGAGATGAGACCCACCCTTGCTCCGCTTTTATCATCTTATGCGACACGTCATGGTCCCTTATGGCTAGATATTTTCATTACAGAAGCCTTTCTCCACTCGCCGTACAGGCGCGTGTGGAACCTGCTCCCAACTCCCAACTTTTTGTAAGCGATTGGTGGAAGACGACCGCTCGGACGTTTATTAGGTGGTGTTTGGTAGGGAAACGTAACGTTAAGGGCAGATTGTGAAGATCGAAAGAGTAGGAGATGGAAAGCAGATGGGAAGATTGATTTATTTTTGATTTGGTGTGTATAACATAAATTTTTCTCTTCATCTCTGTTTGATCGTGGAGGAATTACAGAATAAAATGCTAGAAAAAAAAACTATTTTACCTTTGCAGCTTATAGACCTGTCCAAGTTATGTTTAAAATATGTTTTTTTGATATTTTTTCTATTTCAAGATCATACAAAATTACTTACTGATCTTATTTTTTAGTGAAAAGTTATATTTAATGTCTTAAATTTTATATTTCATACTAATAATTTTCTCCACAATGTTTTTTTCTTAATTCAATTTATATTTATTTAGATATTTTAGCAATAAATTAATATTATAAAAGTTATTTTAACATATCAACTAGTTTAATATAATTTTAAGTCTACAACTAAGAAATTAAAAACATCATATATAAAATATTAAATAAAATAACATGAAGAATTCATAAAAATACACAAATTTTTTTAAAATATATTATTGTATTTAAAATATAAATAAGTAAATAATAGAATTGAAACGAAGTAAATCATTAAAAAAAAATAAAAAGTAACATAAGCTTGAACCGAGCCTGGGTATGATTATTGGTACGATTGTTTTTCCATTCGATGAAAATTTTTAAATTTATTTTTATTTTAAATTATTTTTTATGATTTTAAAAATATTATTTTAATATATGTTTAAATAAAAAATACTTTAAAAAATAATAATTATCACAATTCTAAACACTACTTATGTGTAAAAGTAAAATTAAAAGTAATGTATTCTAAGTATCCTATAGTTTGATTTTTTTTATTAATTATTTGAATATTGCATTTTGCAATTTAAAGGTGGTAACATTTACATTTTTAGGAGTTAGAGCAAAAAAATCAATAATATATATATATATATATATATATATATATATATATTTACAAGATTGCCATTATATTTGAAATAATAACTAAATAGCATTTGGAGCCTAAAAATAATAAAAATACCACTAAAAAACTTGAAAAAAAATAAACGAAAAAAGAAAAAAAAATAGAAAGGCAGCTCTTCTCTCCCATCTTCAATAACATATCCAACCCACCATCAATCCTTCTCCAAAGTTTTCTGTCAATCTCCCTACATTACCATATAATTTGGGATTTGAGTATTTTAATTGTATCTATAAAATGATCCATCACAATTTATTAAACAAGAAAACTTGTAATGGGAGAAAACTTCAAGGTGATGTTTCAATCTCATTATATGACATGACCACACATTGAAATTGTTGGATCATAATGCCAAATATGTTATTTATTTTTTCATTACCATTAGTGTATTTAAATTGATTTAAAAACTACTTGATGGTACCAAATTCAGCTCCATTATCAATCATTCCACAAATTTCTGCACTAGTCTCCCCACGTAACAATGTTACCCCATCTCCCTTACCAGTAAATCCAGCTCCACTATTAAGAACCCAATAAATCTACATCAGTAAATCCAACTCCATCATCCACAACCTTTAAATCAATGGTACGTGAGAGTCTTTCTAAAAGATAAAATTGACCTTGTTGCTTTGATTAGAACTTTGCTTCTAGGTGAGAGGAAAGAAAAGCTCAGATTTTTGGGTGACTTTCAATGAAATTTCTGGTGAGGACTCGTGGTGAAAGAATAGCTATTGTTATGGGTTGTGGGTTTGAAGAAGGTTAGAATGAAGATAAAGAATCAGTTGTCATTTCATTGATTTTTAAAATATTCTTTGATCCAGGTTATAAAATATAATATTAAAAAACTTAGTTACAAAGTAAAAAAATGATAAAATTATAGGATGTTCAGAGTAATTTATACTAAAAATAAATTTTAATTTAACTGGTTAATATATTTTTTTCAATATTTACTAGTTAATAGAAAACATAAAACCCATCTTATGTTCATCTTAAGAACTCTTAAATAAAAAATATATTATCTTATAAGTATATTACAAATAAACAACAATATTTTTCATATCATGTTGTTATAAAAGAAATTTTATATTTTTATCTTCGAGAGAGCGCCTCATCTTTTTTTCATTATAATGCACGTAAATAAATTATTTTATCCACACAAATGAATTTTTTTTAATGGTAATGTACAAAAAACTTATCTTAATTATTCAAATAAAAAAATTATTTTATTTTATTTTATTAATAAAGCTAGCTTAATTGTATGATGAAATTAACATAAATAAATTAAAATAAAAATATTACCATGAGATTATGGGTACCAAAACCAACAAGTTGAGATTTTACCTTATAGAAAAAGAAAGATAATTGGTATTTGAATAATAGATGTTTAAGACATATAACAAGTGACAAATCCAAATCCAAATTTACCTTTAAAGAAAATAATATCGTACATGTGACATTAAAAAATGATACGAAGGGAAAGGTAAAAGGCATTGATAATGTTGAAGATTCTCTTATTATTGAACATGTTTTACTTGTTAATGACTTAAAGTATAACTTGTTTAGTAATGACCAATTATTTGATAGAAGTAATATGGTTATATTTGAATATTTACATTGCTTGGTTATTCACATTATTGATAAAAATACAAATTTTATAAGAAAAAGACTTAGATACACCTTGATTTTAAATGAAATTGATAAGGATGTTAAGTGTTTTAGTGGACTCACCTTGTATTTGGCACAGAAAACTTGGACATGCTAATATGGAATTGATTAAAAAATCATCAAAAAAATAATCTGTGAAAGGAATTTGACAACTTAAATACAAAAAATAAATGATTTGCTTCCTAATATGAAAAGTAGGTTAAAAGCTCATTTAAAGCCAAGAATAAAGTCTCTATAAATTATGTATTACATCTTCTTTATATGGACCTATTCGAATCTATGCGTGTTTCAAGTCTTGGTGGTAAAAGATTTGTTTTTGTTATAGTGGGTAATTATATTAGGTTTATTTGGGTTTTATTTCTTGCACACAAAGATGTACCTTCAAGCTTTTTTCAAAATTTTGCAAAAGAGTTCAAAATGAAAAAAAAGTTTGCTTGATTTCCAAAATTAGAAGTGTTCATGAAGAAGAATTTGAAAATCTTGCATTCGAAGATTTTTGTGTAGAAAATGGTTTTAAACATGAATTTTATACTCTTACATCTCCACAATAAAATGGTGTTGTTGAGAGAAAAAAATTGTTCATTTTAAAAAAATGAAAAGAAATATGCTAAATATGTATAATTTGCCTTAATATTTTTGGGCTAAAGCTATAAATACTTCTTATTATGTTTCAAACTGAGTTTTTCTTAAACTAATTTTACATAAAACTCCATATGAGCTTTGGTTTGAACATAAACCCAATATTTCCTATTTTCATATATTTGGATCAAAATGCTTTATTTTAAATAACAAAGATATTTTGGGAAAATTTGATGCTAAACTCGATGAAGGTATATATCTTGGTTATTTTTCCTCTAGCAAAGCTTATAGAGTATATAATCATAGAACCCTAGTTATTGAGGAATCTATTCATGTTGTGTTTGCTGAACTCAACACACTTGACCTTCAAAAGACAAAAGAGATTGGTGTAGATGTTCTTTTTGATAAGTTAAACCTAAATGAATCCAACACATTTGATCTTCAAAAGAAAAAAAAAACATTGATGTAGATGTTTTTAATAAGCTAAACATAAATGAAGAACAAGAGGTCACCACTAGAGAGAGAGACAACAAAATAATTTCTCAACAAAATGATCAATAAAATGAGCAACCTTCACAATGTCTTCCTAAAGAAATTCAAATATCAAAAGGACTTTCACAAGATACAATTACTAGTGACCTATCAAGTGGGGTTAGAACATGATCCTCTATGATTAATCATATAGGTAATGTTGTTTTCATCTATAAACTTGAACTGAAAAATTATAATGAAGTCTTGCGCGATGAACATTGGATACCCTCAATGCAAGAAGAGCTTGATCAATTTGGAAGAAATCATGTATTAGAATTAGTCCTTAGACCCAAAGAGTATTCCAAGGACTAGATGAGTCCAAAGTTGTTCGGAATAAAGCTTGCTTGATTTTCCAAGGATACAAGCAAGAAGAAAGAATGGATTATGATGAGACTTATGCTCTCGTAGCTATAATGAAATCCATGTTAAGTTTTCTGAAAGCATATAAAGACAATGAAAA
>Ga0307515_10024275_pt1 | contig 10572 bp, 7 predicted proteins | sample 17_EM_MG_FD_194513 | JGI IMG/M metagenome (GOLD analysis project Ga0307515, IMG submission 194513) | Populus trichocarpa ectomycorrhiza microbial communities from riparian zone in the Pacific Northwest, United States - 17_EM | ecosystem: Host-associated > Plants > Roots > Unclassified | place...
AATAAGCTGCTGCACAGGATCTGGTTTGTCATATAAGGCCAGAGCTAGTTAGACTGTTCAACGCTTAAATAAAGGTCCTGCTGGAGGGTGAAGAAAGCACACCTCTAACCAGCAATATCGTCAGGTGTACGAAAGATTGGGTGAGCGCTGCTGCTGCCAGCGGCAGTAGGGGGTGCGCGCCTGCGAGGCATTGCAAACTCCTCCAGAATTTGATCGCGATAGAGGATTTGTATGAGGATCAAAAGCTTCAAATTCAATGGCGAGGGCAAGGTGTTGTTTTGACGTCCGACGCGTCATGCGCGCGATGGTGCGCACGTACCAAATTACTATGGGGCGGGCATATTACAAATGCACGCTAGGACTTAGTTCCACAAGCAACGTAACCGACACCCGCTTTTCATGCTCCGCAAGCCGCGTGCTGAAGCCGTTCTACGATCAACTGCATGAATGCAGAGAATCAGTGGCTCTCTTGATTACTAAAAGGTTTTCTGGTGTGGCCTGGTGGATTTGCTACGGGGATTGGATTACTGAAATTTTGGTAGCTGGTAGGACAACAGATGAGATTCACCGAGGCATAATGTCAGTTGCCATCGCGGGGCTGTCCCTCTTCAAGCTTACACCCACTTGTTACACCTTCAACAACCATGCTTTGAGAACGGAGTACGAGCTAAACAGGAAACATACACCGAGTCTCGAGACTTAACAGGAAGCCAACCATGTATCTAAGATGCTGGAAAGCTAGAACAGCCATTCCAAAGATTTCCCTCCACGGTGCAAACCCTGTAAGTGGCAGGTCTGGCTTGCCATATTTTAATGATGCAATGAGCGGTATACCTAGGCATCGTCCTTGATATTTCTAAGCAGTCTCCATATCTTGGAAGAGCTCACCGGCGTCAGCTCCCAACTCCGTGCTACTAAAAAATCCTGTTTGCTATAGTACTAGCAGTTTTCCGCTTCATCCGTGTATTTAGCTTAAATCCATTCGAGAGCCCCAATATTTCGCCATTGGACACTTCACAGGTCCACTGACTCCTCTATCGCAATGGTTCAAAACAAAGGTGTTATCTTCAAGAAAGTCCCAAGCGGCTGGCCCGTACCGGGACAAGATCTCATCATTGAAGACCGTCCCTTCGACCTCGAGACCAATCCACCGGAAGGCGGCATAACCACCAAAAACTATTATGTCTCCTTCGATCCCTACCAGCGCGGCCGAATGCGCTCTCCTGAGATAAAGTCCTACTCTGCACCCTTCGAGCTCGGCAAGCCCATCACGAACCGCACCGTCTCCAAAGTCCTTAAATCCTCTACACCCAAATTTTCACCCGGTGATGTCATCATTTCGCAAGATGTCACGCCCACGGAGGAATACTCGGTGCTCGACGCGTCATTCGTCGAGAAGGCGCGCAAGCTCGATAACCCGTATAATCTTGACCCGAAAGTGTTCACTGGCGCGCTGGGCATGCCGGGCCTAACGGCCTACTCATCATTCTACGAGATCGGGCAACCAAAGAAGGGCGAGACGATATTCATATCTGCGGCGAGCGGTGCGGTAGGACAGATTGTTGGGCAGTTGGCGAAGCACGAGGGATTGAAGGTGTACGGCAGCGTTGGAGATGATAGGAAGCTTGACTTCATCATCAAAGAGCTGGGCTTTGATGGCGGGTTCAACTATAAGAAGGAGAAGCCTGCGGATGCGTTGAAGAGGATTGCGCCGCAGGGGCTCGATATCTATTATGAGAACGTCGGTGGTGAGCAGCTGGAGGCGGCGCTGAACCATATGAATCAGTTTGGCAAGATAAGTACGTTAGCTTTCGATCGTTTCGACATCGCAATTAGGGGAGAAAGGGGTACCCTGGGGTTGCAGAGTCTTAGGGGTGCAGAGTCTCGAGAATATGCAAGAGAAGTGCTGACGATTTAAAACAGTTGCCTGTGGCATGGTCTCCCAGTACAACCTCCGACCCGAAGAGCAGTATCCGATCCGCAACGTTATCCAAATTGTGGGCAAGCGTATCAAGATGCAAGGTTTCATTGTTAGCGATGCAAACATGGGCCCGAAGTACCATGCCGAGCATCAGAAGAATCTGCAGAAGTGGATCGCGGATGGTAGTTTTAAGGTCCAACAGAGCGTCACTGTCGGCATTGACAATGCTATCGATGGGTTCTTGGGTATGCTAAAGGGCGAGAATTTCGGGAAGGCGGTCCTGCAGATTGCGGATTTAGAGAAGGATAATGTGGGTGCTTGAGTCTGCTGAGAGTTGGCGTCATCAGATTCGTAATTGAGCGGATAAGCTGACTGTCCTATTGAGGCTGTGCGAGGATCGGGGATATATTAGTATGTCTAGCCAAAACTATTAGACACGCAACTTCGAAGGGAAGTTATGTCTGGTGTTGTCATCTAACACAATACACGGCAGGAGCAAAAGCAGTGGCAAACAGCAGGTTGTTAAACAGATAGTCTAGTTTGTAGTAAAGTCAGAAAAAAGGTTATGCTGCGTTTGCCGCACAGCCCCGACTCCATGCTCATCAATGTGACAAGGGCCCGTGCTATGCCGGTTGAGTAGAGTCATTCACCGCTACGTATCACAGCGCCTTCATCCATTTTGTGGTTAGCTTCAGTTATGATGCAGCCAGAGCAGGGTAAAGTACACTTGCAGAGCTGTAGCTAGTTAGAGTAAAAATATAAATCCAAAGAAGAAGTGTATTTGCTGCAAGAAATGCACGAAGGTGCTGCAATTTATGATTATATCAAACACTGATAATAAAGAGATGCAAAAACCCCAGCAGCCCACACCATCCTTATTGAGCCCGTTCCTAATCAATCTCTAATATGCCACTAGCTTCCACCTATCTATATTATTTTCTGATGTACAGATGTACAGCACTGCTGTCACTCTGATGTTCTCTGGGCCTCAGCTGGGCGCAGGGTAGTTCAGGGGCAAACAATCCGCGCGTACAGTAGATGATAGGAGTTATTTATGCGCCGCGAATAATGATTTCCTAATAAAAAGAACAATCAGAATAGCAAAGCGAGTATATTGATTATGCCATAGACAGAAAGCGATAGTTTACGGTTGCTTCAAAAGCCAAGCTCCTCGGGCCAAATTGTCCACGCTAATGTTGAGGTGCCTTTCAACACCGAAATTCAAAACAAAAATTCGAACCTAAAAACAAAAATTCAGGACAGAAGTCCTGGAGCCCAAAAGTCGACCAATAACGGGTTTAAAACCCAATGCCCGCACAAATGCAACAATTCAAAACACAGCCGTTCATCATTGGACGGATCGGCTAACATTTATCCCTTAACCCGCCGAGGTGCAATGCCAAGCTGCACCGTGCACGAACACCGTGCTGAGCTATACGCGAGGCATCAATAGAGCATGTAAATAGACCAAATAAGCTGCGATTTTTGCCCATTTCAATGCCATACAATGCCGCGCACATCTAATGACATCGACTACGTGAAGTGGAAAGATCCTCGCACCAAAAAATCGAAACAGCCACCGCCAGAGCCATGGGCTGTACCGCCGTTCACTCCCTTTCGAATAGACAACTACTGGGACCTAGGAGAAGGCGCTGTCCCTCAAGGCACTGATCGTGGTGATCCTCTAGCCTTATTCCGCCTGTTCTTCACGGATGAGATGCTGGATAAGATGGCTGGCTGGACAAATGCGTACGCAGAGGCGCATCCTGTGTCGGAAGAGGAAGCCCCAAAGGGCAGGGCAAGGCCATGGAAACCTACGTGCAGGCAGGAGCTCTACGCCTACTTTGGAGTCGTGATTCATATGGGAATCACGATAGAGCCAGCTGTAGAGGACTACTGGGGGCCCATCGAAAAGGGCGCTGCTCATAAAGTAACTGAGTACATATCGAGGAACCGGTTTGAGCAGCTTGAGCGCTACATTCGTTGTAGTCCTATGCCAGAGGATGGCTTCCACACGACATTTGACCGCGTAGATGAGCTCTCTGAGCATCTGCGGGTACTCTGTCGCAAATTCTGGAGGCCTGGCCCGCACCTAGCGGTTGATGAGACTATCCAGAGGTTTATGGGTCGCGCACCCGAGATTGTGAACATACCCAGCAAGCCTACGCCTGAGGGCTTCAAGATATGGGTCCTAGCTAACCAATCTTACGTCCTGGATTGGCTATGGCATGCCAAAGGCGATAAGAAGGGCCCGGTTAACCTTAACAAGGCCTTCCTCAATGAGGGCTTCACAAAGACTCAGGCCGTAGTGTTAGACCTTCTTACGCAGCGCAACGACGTCACCAACGAGCGACTCTATCCACCGGGCAAGCACGTAGTGTGGCTTGATAATCTTTTTAGCAGCGTAAAGCTATTCGAACGGCTGCGAGAGCTAGGGATTGGGGCAGCAGGAACAGTCAGAACAACACGTACACGGCGAGAGGAGCTGGGAGAGGAGGAATACAACGTCCAGGAAGAGACAATCGAGGTTAACCGGGCAGCTCCAGCTAAGTCTAAGTTATCTACAGCTCACACAGCTCCTTTAAAGCAGCGTACAGAGCGGAAAAAGAAGGTGCCTGCAGAGCGCTTCTCAGCATCACTTTCCGACCTCAAATTAAGCCACGACACGCAGATTCCATGGGGTACGCTCTACGCAGAGTTATCTAAGAGTCACCAGGTGATGGAGTTTGCCTGGAAGGACGCTACAATGGTTCTTTTCCTATCTACGGTCCATGATGGTAGGTGTCTTTTTCTCAACACCGTGTCGCAGAGCCGCTGACGTCATACATCACCAGGTCAAAACTACATCGCGAAGCTTCGAAAGCGGCCTACTACGACGGCTACAGGCTATAGGCAGACTGTTAAGATGTTTGGAAACAAGCCCAGAGCGGAATTAGACATACCTGACTTCATAGACGAGTATAATCTATGGATATGCGGCGTGGACGTCGCTAACCAGCTAAGGTCTTACTACAACACCGAGAGAGTCCACCGGAAGACCTGGAAGCCTCTGTTCTCCTTCCTACTGGACACCATCGTGGGCAATAGCTATCAGCTCTCAAACTACAGAGCCCTTGGCGTGCGAACAGCGCGACACCACACCCACCTCACGTTCCGTCGCCGCCTACGAGATGCCCTCTTCCACGCCTCTATTCAAATTAGACGCCACCCACCCTCACAAAAGCGAAAAGGAACAATGGACATTATATGGCGCCCGGTTAGGGAGCATCAACACCAGAAACTATGGCAAAAACAGGTCCTCTGCTCCGCCTGCACCGAAGCGCACCGTTCTGGAGTCATTAAGCGTCCGGGCTCTCATAAGCCGCTCGCAGACTTATCTGTCAACACTACAATGAAATCGCGAGAGGACAGTAGGGGCTGGAAACGCCGTACGAGGCCACCAAGAACAAGATTTGGCTGTTCTGTGTGCCGTATTCCGTTCTGCACGACGGGGCCCTGCTGGGAGGAACACCTAGCCAAGCTCAACTCCAAAGACTAGCCTACAAATATCTATCTATATAGTAAATCTTAAATTTGAATAACCTCACGTCGCTGCAGTTCTCATCACGGGCCCCACAAGTTAGGTCAAACTAGAGCCTCTGGTTGGCTGATTCTTATCGATAACTGAGAGCCAGAACCGGCGGGTTAAGGGATACCTTAAAGTTGATCAGTGGATCAACGATCGGAGAATTTGCATTGACAGGCGCCCCCCAATTTCCACATGATATGTTGAGGGCGGGTTGATCAATCCACTCAAGATATGCTCCATAGATATCAGGGGAAGGGATATTTTAACTATCCTCTTGTGTTGCAGCTCTACCATCAGATATAAGACGTGATTGATCACAGTAAAATTCGATTTACTGTCTATTATTCTTGTACAGTTTCTACTGGAAATCTTTCCTCATTGTAGAAACTATGAGAGGGACGATGAGAGCCAGTAGCCACGCTAAGAAGCATGGATTTCATTACTGATCAGCTAGTGATGCACGGCCAGTGATGCACAGCCATCCCAGAACTGTTTTGATCGGGTACGCATGTTCGGTGCACCTACGTGCAGGACCAACTATGGCTGAAAACATGGCTTCGCTAGTTTGAGTCGGAAGCGGGTGGGTGTCGGTGCGCATGCAAGGACCTACTGGAGAAGCGGCAAGAAACGAAGAGTGGGGGGACGATCACGTCAAAGCATTAGGACTTTCTTTCAGTATCAAGGAGGGGACCATTTGAAACATTTCGACGGGTACGGTACAAAAACAGCTTTAGGGTTGTATTTTTGTTTCAACTAAGTCCATAGGGACCTCCAGGTTAACAAGGGTCAAACGGCAAACGATTAATCTTCTAAATTAGCGGTTCTTGGGAAGGCGTTTAACTCTCGCCACAACGTGCCCAGCACTGATAATTCTTAGTTGATCAAGACATGGCGCAATTGTCTAGGCAAGGTTGTGTGAATCCGGTGGGATCTGGGAAAAAATACCACCTCACCACTCAACGATTACAGGGGCTTGGATAACACCACCCTGAAGTTCCTTCACCCTATCACACCTAGGACTAGTTCACATCCATTAGCAAGAAGGATATCCCAAGATCTTCACACCGTTCCATAGATTCCGACCGCAAGCTAGACGCCGTGGCTGCAACATGCGCTGGTGTGCGCGCACAGGATTTATAGCCTTGCAGATTCTGCTCAGGTGAACCTTCCCAGCGCAACGGTACAGCCTATCCCTGCACACCTGGATGCTTACGTGCAGCTTCCGTTCTCTTCGGTAGTTATTTCCGACCTCTCAGTCGCAGAGTCTTGAACCAAGCGAGAGGGACTGAGATCTTTCATAAAGCCAAGCATGGGCACTTACACAAAGGATAGAATTAAGTAGACTGTTGAGAAAACGTATCATAATTCACAGTAGGATGATAATACCTATCCAGATATCTATATCAGCTAGAATCACGTGTAGATGTTCCACATATCACCTATTTCACTTTCGACTTTCCAAGGGTCCAAGCCCTGGGTTCTGTGGTGCTATGCTAATTTGACTGGACAAGGGGATTGCATGTGTTAATGCTCGACTGGAATGATAATCCAAAGGAAGTTGCGCCCAGCGAGTTAATTTCAGTAAGCCAAGTTAACCGTCAAAGCCTCACTCTACAAATGTGCTCATGGATGGACTGATTACGAACACGAAAGTTCATCTAATTGGCTGTTTCTCGAGTCTCATCTTCCAGGCATAGCCTTGAGAAGCCGTACTGTATCGTACGTCCCGTGACTACATGATCCTGCTACAGAAGCGATCCGGCAGCATTTGGTCGCACGACTGTGGAAACGTCGGAGTATCTTCTGTTTACAAGTATGTATTACATTACCCTTTACAGAGAGTGTGTATCGTTACTTGATCACGAACAATCTGAATACGACTTAAACGACTAGTTAGTCGCTAAAGTACCCTACCCTTGCCCTACGCCTGCATCTTTTGACGTCCACCCTTCATCGCCCTTTCTGTCTCTTCTCGGTGTCGCTATTTCTCTTCAGATGAAAACGAACTAATAACCACTACTATAATCACACCTACCGCTATTTCCTTGCTGTGCCTCCCAATCTTCCCAATTCGAGCGACTTCATGCTTATTCAAGTTGTTATTGCGATGACCGCTAACAATAGCAGACTTGATGAGCCTCTACGCCTATTTGCGTATCATGATTTTCTCAACAAACCAGGCATTACCCAGGCTGTATACAGAGATGGATACAAAAGAAATCTACCTTGAGCTCATCAGAGAAGCTTTCTTACTCGCGAAGCACATTGATTACAAAAAAGTAGTCGATTCTCGAGAGAGAAGGTAGTTGAAAATGAAGGTTAAAAGAACGGTAACAACACGATGTTTTTACCTCGAAGATGTTCTAGCTGCTGCTAATTAATCTTTCACAACAGACAGCCGGATACGATATCTGTTTCCTGGTGACGCCGAAGGTCGAACAACACCAGGTTTAGCACCCGCGGATACTTGACCGTCTACAGGAGCCGAAACTCGAAAGCTTCACGCGATGCTGGACATTGGCACTAGCGAGGCTTGTCTTATGCCACCACAAGCCGAATATAAGGATTGGACCGTTCACCATCCCTTCATTAATCTATCACGAAAAGACTCTTGATGCCTCGACATCGGTTGATTAAGCAATTTTACCCTAAACAACGTACGAGATTTGATAAATATACCAATGAAAAGACTAGGACATGGGTCAAACATAATCACAGCTGATTTTAACATTCGGATACTGTCCTTCAGCAAATTTTGGACTTCATCTTTGCAAATACCACAATTCGACAGCTCAGAGTATTCACGATACCAACAACTGGTCTCTAGTTACGGCAACCCAGGCCTTTGCCATGAGGACCTTGCAAACTCCCTTGGCCGCTTTAACGTAACTCTAGGCCTTACTAATAGAATGTGATATCACATATACTATCTGGGTTGGGCTTCAACGAAGAAAGAGATTTGACGAGTTACGTGGGAGAAAACCGGGACAGCGCTAGCTCTTGCCAAGCCGTCACTTTGATCCGGCCGAACTCGACCTCAATACAACTGCGAATGTCTTGATCCTGGCTCTACTTGCCTCAAGCAATCCTTGCATGCCGCTGCGGCTTTTCGCCGTTTCTTTGAGTATCCAGAGTGCCTTACTTGGTCCATTGGGGTGCATTTATTTCAGACCGCTTCTGGGGCCATTAACCACTTTCGTTTGACGAAATTATTCTCTCAGGTCTTTCTACGCTTCTAGCGCCCTGCCCCACCTGCCGCGCTGCAAGTGAATCTCACGAGCAGTCCACACCCTCTCAGCAGCGACCTATGCCCAGCTAAAGTCTCGCCCATTTTCTCTAGTCTCGTGTTGCGACTAGCTCGGCCATAGCATCTCGGACAGTCCTCAATGCTGCTTGGCCTACCTTCCCGAATCTCTACCACACCACCTCGCCAGCTCTCCCCAGAACTCAATCCGTGATTCTGTTAGTTATTTGGGAACGTACTTTGTTATATACCGAAAGATCCGAGGTCAGAATCTGGGAAGAGTTGATGGCATCTAGTCGGCAAGAGCGCATGAAGAAAATGATCTCCAAAGGTCTCCAACATCCTTCGTACGGTCTCGTGGTTTCTTTGATTATATACTGGGAAAACGGGAATCCTGGCTTTAAAGAAGAGGGAGAAAAGCTGGGTTGTTTTTTCAGAGATCGTTTAGGTTACGTCGTTAAAATTTTCGCAATTCCCCGAAATGATTCACACATAAAGTTACTTTGCTTCATCACCAATGCTATAAAAGAAACACATGAAACTATGGAAGCGCGAGGTTGTCCAGCTCTGATCATTCTTCATTATGGTGGACATGGGGATCCGTATGATAATCGTCGCATTGGCCAGCAAGAACAATTAGTATGGGCAGAGTATGTGACAAAGAACCCCCGGGAGCTGAATGGTTTTACTAACGGTATTCTTTTTAGACAAGAGAAGGGAGCAACTATCGTAAAATGGTTTGAAATTCAGCGCCACCTTCAATACGCTAAATCCGACGTGCTACTTGTTCTTGATTGCTGCTTCGCTCTTCGAGCTAGTCAGCAACAACTCACTCCACAGTCAGAAATCAACCCTACTCCATCATATCAGCTCCTAGCAGCTGCCTCGCATCGTGAACCGACACCGCTACCCGGACCACAATCGTTTACCAACGCCCTCCTGAGGCGACTTGAAGAGCATTTTCCGGGGAACTGTCACTCTCATGGCACGCCGTTAGCTATTACCGACCTCATTCGAGATATTCAAACCATCCAGGGACCTAGTCTTCTGATTCCGCCATCCCACCACTCTTTCACGAATGGCACGATAGTGATAGGACCCACCCCCAAACTCAAAAACCGGGAGACAGAAAACGAACGGCGAAGGGACGGCGATACACTTACGGTCAGGATTAGAACTCCTCACAGAATGACAAACAAGGATGTTACACAGTTTACTAGACACATGACCTTAGACTCCCCAGACTTTGTTGAAAGTGCGGAACTCCTGGAAGTAAGCTCTCCAGAAACTTCTAAGATGGCTCTCAAATCAAATGGTGTCTCGAGGACGAGTAGTACCCCCAACAGGGCAGTGTGGAATCAGAAGAGCATGCCGGAAGGAGACGAAGCGCTCGGTTATCGATATGGAGGAATATCGAGTCTCAGAGAAGGGTCAGCAAGAGTAGGTCCGATTCTCGTCTATCCGGAGCGGGAAATACTCTGGAAATCGCTATCTAGAGCAACGGTATATCTTGCTCTTTGCATCACTTGGTTATATCGCGTTCTCCGGGGAATATTCGAAACATTACTACTCTCGAGAACTCACGAACCAACCAGCTAGCAGTGGTGCGAAATTTTTGATTGGCTTAGGCAATGATGTCACTGTGGATAGTGTGTCCAACCTCTGGGTTTTCAGAACAGACGCTGGTCGCTTCTACGTTACTCTCCAATTGGGGGGGGGGTTCAGCTTGCCGCGAGGTTAGAGCTCATCGATCCATACAACCCTTCATTGAAGGGGATAGTCCACACGGTAAGACTATGAAGGAGTGTTCTGCGAGTACCTAGTAAGATCAGGTTTGCA
>Ga0307515_10024276_pt1 | contig 10572 bp, 12 predicted proteins | sample 17_EM_MG_FD_194513 | JGI IMG/M metagenome (GOLD analysis project Ga0307515, IMG submission 194513) | Populus trichocarpa ectomycorrhiza microbial communities from riparian zone in the Pacific Northwest, United States - 17_EM | ecosystem: Host-associated > Plants > Roots > Unclassified | place...
ATAAAGCTGCCGAACGTTGCTTTCCGCGAGCTGCAGGGATTTTCCGATCAGCGAGAATTGCAGCTCGACTAGCGAGAATTCGCGTATGTCCGCGAAAACCTCGCGCACCGCTTTCAGCTCTGGAAAGTTTTTCTCAGCCTCTGTGTCGGGGGGCACCTTCGTACCGTCGATTGCGGATGTAAGCCCGTCACTGACTTTCGATGCCAAATTCATAAGTGGCTTCAGCGCATCGCCGCGTCCTGGTGGCAACGGCTGGTCGTAATTCAGCGAGTCAAAACTCTCGCCGTGCGCGATCGATGGATCGACCTGCGGTGGTGCCTGGACCGGCTCGTTCGGAACCGGCGGCATCGCGCTGTAGTGTTGCGCGGCGAGCGCCATCGACATGCCGTCTGTCATTGCAGTTTTCCTCGGTTATGCATAAATACGTGAAGCCGGTAACGAGACATTCGCTGGAGCCTCGATTCCCAGCGTGAATCGAGCGAGTCCCATCGCCGAGTCGTCCCGGCCATCTGCGAGAACCTCCTCGCACAATGCTCTCCAACCCGGCCGTCCCAGCTCCCGATACATCAGCCCGAGCAGCGCGCGCCCGAGCTGATGATGGGGAAAGGCCGCGAGCACCGATTCCAGCTCTCGCGCCGCTTCTTCGTATCGACTTTGAAAGAGATAGACCGTCCCGAGGGCCGAGCCCGGATGCGGCAGATCGGTGCGGAACGCCTTGACCGCGCGGACGATCTTTTCCGCCTGCTCATAGCGTTCCATTCGCGCGCTCATCACACCGATCTGCAGCAGTTGCCGCGTGAGTTTCAGATTAATGCCCGGACGCTTAGACATATCTCCCTCTCGTCAATCACGACCTGGAGCTCGACCCGTCAATGCCATCCAGCAACTTCGCGAGTACCTGCGTTTCGCGTCCGCTCAACTTGCCATTCTGCATCGCGATGTCGAGATACTTACTGAACAGCTTGTCGCCCGCCTTGTCACAGCCCTTTTCGCTCTCGCAGTCCTGTTTGCTTTCGCAGTCCTGTTTGCTCTCGCAGTCCTTCTTGTCGTCGCTCTCGTTCTTCTCGCCGCACTTCTTTTTGTCACCGCAGCGACCGGAATCGTTCTCCTGCAGCTTCATCAGATCTTTGAGCGCCTTGGTTTCCTTGCCATCGAGCTTGTCATCCTTCATGGCGTAGTCGAGAAACTTGGAGACGATGTCTCCCAGACCTTTGTCATGCGAGCCGCCGCCGCCCTTACTTCCTTGACTTTGGTGGCCACCGCCCAAGGCGTTAAAGATGCTACCCGCATTCATGTTAACGACATTCATAGGCTTTCCTTCTCCGCGCCGCGACTATTGCGCCGCTTTGACTTTGCTCAGGGCCGCCTGAATCGCATCGTTGGCCGCCTGATGCATTTGGTGACGGGCCTGCTCCTTTGTGAGATCCGCCTGAAACTTCTCGAGCTGCTGATTCGTCTGCCTGACGCTTGCGAGCATGTCGTTGCCCGAGCCCACGGATGGCGCCGAGCCGCCGCCGCCATTGATTTGAGGACCTGCCATGTTTAGATCTCCTTAAGATTCGTACACGAGGGCAACCGCGCCCTCAGCCGTGAAACGCATGCCACGCATCCATCACGACGGCCTCACTCAGCCGAACCGCTTCGAGCAGATTTCGCAGTGTCTCGGGACTCGCGGGGCCGGCATTTCCGGCCAGCGCCGCTTCAATCTCCCGGCCCGCGAGATACAGCTCGTCGATCAACCGATCCCGCAACCCACCCGATTCGTCCTGAGCGATCTGCTCATCGAGCCTCATCGTGTCGCCATGCATTTCGTCGGGGTACATAGAACATCCCATGCGTCAATCCAAGCTCGGTTCTCGAATCAATCTAAGACCTTAATTCAACGGATAAACCAGCACTTGCCCATTGCGCCGGAAGCGAATCTGTGTCGCTTCGATGGCGATCACTTCCGCGCCATCGGGCAGTACGGCGCCTTCGAAATAGCGTTCGCCGGTGTCAGTGCTGAAATAGCGCGCATCGCCGACCTTCACATCCTTGACACGCACCGGTAGCGGACCGGCCGTATCGAGGGCCTCGACATACGCCACGCGGTCGTCAATCCGAATCACCTCTCGTAGATCGTCGCTGACACTTCGAATTCGCTTCCGGGTCGAAAGCTTTGATGTCGTGCCTTCGACGAGCAGACGTCCACGATCGAAACGGACTCGCAAGCTCTCATCCGCCAAAGCGTCGCGTACTTGTTGGCTGAGCAGATCCGCTGTATGGACCTTGAAGCGCGCATCGCGGAATGGGCTATGCACGGCCCAAGCGCGCAGTCTTTTTTTCTCGGCTGCGTTGGCCACAGTCCCCGTCAACTCGAGGTCACCGCGTTTGCCCGGCTGAAAGCGCACGGCGTCGAACCCTTGCGCTCTCAACGCCGCGTCGCCTTTCGCCACGCGATCCGCAATGGCCGGCCGCATCCGTGCGGCGATTTGATCCGCGGCGGCGATCACGAGTGTCGTCAACACCAGAATGACCAGCAGCGCACCCACGGCAATCTGCGCGACCGAGCGCTTTCGAACCGGCGGAGGCTCGTTCGCGATCGTGATCGGATCCGGCGCACGTTGTAAAAAGGCAATTCGCGCTGTGCCAATCACATAAATCGACTGGCTCTGTCCGTCTTCTTGGCTCACCGCGAGTGGACGCATCGAGCGGCCGATTCCCGGCCGAATATCCCAGACATTCACGCCCCAAGCGTTTCGAGTCGCACGGCAGTGGCGAGACGCGATGCCGGGGTCTCGCAGAACGATGTCGCAATCCGCATCGGCTCCGATGACATAGGCCGTTTGCGATAAATCCAACGATGCGCCCGCATGCAATCCGGAGCGCACAACCAGAGTCACTGCCGGAAACTGCTCGGGATTCGCGCTCATGGCGTCACCACTCGTGGCGTTAGCAAGAACAAGCGCTGGACCTCGCTGTTCTGTTTTTCACGATATTTAAAGAGCCGCCCCACGCCGGGAACCGAAGACAAACCCGGCACGCCCACCTGTGTGTCGAGGCGAGTATTGCTGCGGTAACCGCCGATGAGCAGACTCTGGCCTTCCGTGATGAAGGCTTGCGTGCCGATCGTGCTTCTTTGAATCACGGGAATCTGATCAACCGCCTGATCGGTGATGCTGCCGTCTTCGATGCGAATGGCGAGCTTCACTTGGGTTCGCCCCTCTTCATTCACGATCAACGGCGTGACCCAGAGCGATGTGCCCGAAGACACATCAAACAAAGCGGCGTCGAGATTGCCTGTCACTCGCACATAGAACGTATCGATGTTCTCGAGCACGGCTTCCACATTGTCCAGTGTCAGCACGCTCGGGCTTGCGAGGATGTTGGCTTTGCCTTCCTGAGCGAGCGCGTTGACGCGAGCGATGAGATAGCGGCCCGAATCGCCGAGCACCGTGGTCAGCACGCCGCCCCGTTGCAAATTGGGAGCGGGCAGCGGAGGAACAACCCCTGCGCCCGGCAAACCGCCCGCGCCCCCTGCGCCGGGATTGCGGCCTCTTCCCGGCCGCGAGCGCGGCGAGCCTTCATCAATGGCGGTTCCGAATCCGAGATTCGGCAGACTGCTGCGGCTGAATTGCAGATCGACATTGCGAGAATGCAAGCGCCAGTCGATTCCCAAGCTCGAGATCGCGTCGGAGCGCACCTCGAGAATTTTCGCTTCGATCTCGACAAGACCGGGTTTTACGTCCAGCGCTCGAATGACCGATTCGTAGAACGCCATGCGCTCGGGGCGATCGCGCACGATGACGGCATTCAATCGGCCATCCGGTTGAAACTGCGGCAGGCCCACCGCGCTCGGCGTGGGTGGAGGCAATGATTCATCGCTCGCCTTCGATTCGCCGGGAGGCGGTTGCGGCACCTGCTCATCGCGGTAGTAGCCCATTCCGCGCAGCCGGTTCAGTTGAGAAGTTCGCGACGTCACCGCGCCTGTGGACGGAGGAGGTGGTGGATTCTCAGTGCGAAGGCCACCGGGCTCGTAAAGCTCACGCAGCACGCTCGCGACACCGGGCAGCTTTTGCTCCCGTCCCCCGTGTGTGAACACGCGATCCGCAGCCCACGCATAGCGCAGTGGGAACACACGAATGTCCGCCGTGTTCCGCGCGGCGGGTCTTTGATCGACGGACCGCGCGGTTTCCTCGACCAGCTCCACATAGCGCGCCGGGCCCGAAACCATTGCGGTGTTTTGCCGCCGGTCATAGCTAATGGGATAGCGGACATCGATGATACCGAGCCGCTTGAGCGCGGAGCTCAGCTTCTCGGTGTTAGCGGCGCGAAGGCGAATGATCGCACTTTTGATATCGCCCGCGCTGTGCACATACAACACGCTTCCGTCGTAGTACCAATGCAAGCCGAACGCGCTTGTCATCAGCTCGAGAAAACTCGGGGGCGTCAGATTGAACCGACCGTTCACGGTGCCTTCGACATCAGGCGCCACCACGGCCGTCAATCCCTGAGAAGCCGCGAATTCGCGGATCAGATCGGCGAGCGGCTTACTCTGCGCGAGATAGCTAAATGACCCGCTTTTCCAGGGAACAGGCGCGCAGTCCACAGCCGGCGCAGCTGCCATAGCGATGCATAGAAACGCGGCAACGCTGAGCGCTCGGCATCGGGCGAGCGCACGACGGCCTGTCAGTCCAACGCGCGGGTTCGTAAATTTAAGAAGCATCTGCGCCTCCCATTCCAACGCTCGTGAGCAGTTGGTCGGCAGCGTGATAAACCTCGGTAGCAACCCACTTCGATGACAACAGCAGCGCGACGAGTACCGCGATCAACTTGAGCGCCTGCGCGATGCCTTGATCCTGGATTTGCGTGACGGCTTGAGCCACTGCGGTGAGCAAACCGACCACACCCGCGGTGATCACCGCGGGCAATGAGAGCAGCAACACCATGATGAGCATTCGGTAACTGGCATCGATGACGACCGCGGCATCCATGGCTCTGCGCACCTATGCCAAGCGCCGCAGCGGCGGATGCTGCAGGGAGAGACGGCCTAGTGATTGCACTTGCACCTGCGACGGCAACTCCTCGAAAGACAGCACGACGAGATCCGGAAAGTGTGCAGAGAGCAGCTTTTTGACGTAGCGGCGCACATCCATCGACGCTATCAGGATCGCCGGGCCATCCGGGCGCGACGGTTGCAGCACCAGTGCGGCGACATCGATCAAGGATTGCGCGGTATCCGGAGAGAGCGCGACGAAGCTGCCGCCGGCGCCCTGATGTACGGCCGCGCGGATAATCTTCTCCGCATCGGCATCGAGAACCACTGCGCGAAGTTGCGCCTGGGCATCGAGATAACGGGAGACGATGAATCGGCCGAGATCGACGCGCACGTATTCCGTGAGCATCACCACATCTTTCTCACGCGCACTCCACGCCACCAAGCTTTCACAGATCTCACGCAGATGACGAATCGAGACCCCTTCTTGCGCGAGTCGGCGAATGACATCCGTGATTCTTTGCAAGGGAACGGCGCGCTGCACCTCGCCGGTGAGATCCGGCAATTGCGCGGCGGCGCGCATGAGCAGCGAATGGACTTCTTGCATGCCCACGAAAGAATCGGCATGCCGGCGCACGGCCACGCCGAGCGCCGCAGCGAGTATTGCAGGAGCCGAATGGATTGCGGATGCCGCGCCTGCCGCCTTGATTTGCGGATCGCTCGCACTCGATGCACGCCCTGCTTCGGCGTGTGGTGTCGTTGCGCTTGCGGCGCGCGGACCCTTTTCGGCTGCATTCGGCGTGCGCCTTGCTTCGCCGTGCAGACCCGCCGTGCTTGCAGCAGGCGAAACCTTTTCACCCGCATGCTGCGCGGGCGCGTTCCCCCCCATGGCGTGCACGGCCTCTCTGGGTGTGGCCGATGTGAGTGCTGTCTCCGCTCGCAGGTCCGTCACACTCACCTGCGCTTCCTGCACATCGATCGCGTAATGCCCGGCAGCCAAGCGTGCATCGACCGCTATCGTGAGACTCGGGAACGGCAAGCCCAATTCTTCCGTCAGCAGCGCCTTTTCTCTCTCCAGCGCCACATCGAAAGGCCCGGGCTCGAGCCGCTCACGCAAATCCGTTGCGACTCGAAGCCGCAGCGGAATGGCGATCGGCGAAGCTCCCACGCTATCCATCGACGAATAGGCGTGGCTCGCTTGTGAGGCGATCTCGCGCTGCCCGGATTGCCGGTTCTCTCCCCGATCGAAACGCGCGAGTTGACCCGCCCCGGCCAATCCCAAAGCCAGAATCACGAAGGGCCATACCGGCAGCCCCGGAACAAACAGAAATGTCGCCACGATGGCGGCGGCCATCAACAGTGCGCGTGGATAAGCCAGCACCTGGCGCGCGATCTGAATACCGAGATGCGTGCGGGTTTGAGACGAGCTGTCCACACGAGTAATCACAATGCCCGCGGCGATTGACACAAACAGCGAGGGAATCTGCGCAACCATGCCATCACCGATCGACAGCACAGAGTAAGTATTGACCGCTTCCCCGAGCGACATACTGTGCATGCTCACGCCGATCGCCACACCGGCGATGATGTTCACGAAAGCAATGATGAGCCCGGCGATCGCATCGCCCTTCACGAACTTCATGGCGCCGTCCATCGCGCCGTGCAGCTGGCTTTCCTCCTCGATCTCGCGGCGACGGCGTTGTGCCTCGTCTTTACCGATGATGCCAGCGCGCATATCCGCGTCGATGCTCATTTGCTTGCCCGGCATGCCGTCGAGCGAGAATCTGGCGCCGACTTCCGCGACACGCTCCGCGCCTTTGGCGATCACGATGAATTGCACGATTGCGATGATCAAGAACACCACGATTCCGACAACGACATTGCCGCTGACGACCATGTGCCCGAACGTGTCGATGATGTGGCCCGCGTTTGCATTGAGCAGAATAAGCTTGGTAGACGCGATGTTCAGCGACAGCCGGAACAACGTCGTCAGCAGCAACAGCGAGGGAAATGTGGAAAGACCGAGGGCGGACGGGATATAAACGGAAAGCATCAGCAGCGCGATGCTGACCGCAAGATTGGTGGCGATCAGCGCATCGAGCAAGGGAGTCGGCAGCGGCAGGACGAGCAGTGCGATCACCGCGACAATGAGGCCCGCCACGGCGAGGTTGCCCTGTCGCGCTAGCGCGGAAAGCCATCGCGCTCTGTCCCCTGCATTGAGTGTCATCCTGGCCGCCATGGATGCTGTCCTTGAATCCAGGCCCAACTTGACTTAAGTGTAGAAGCGCCGGCGCACGGCGCGTCGCGCCTGACTGAGATTTCAGAATGTCTTCAGCGGCAAGGCAGCTACGAGAGGACCTTAGAGCATGACGGTTCGAGCTCTCATCATCGAAGACGACGACAAGATCGGCGCCGGCATCCTCGAAAAACTCGGTCGCGAAGGATATGACGCGACATTGTCGCGCACGGGAGAAGATGGTTATTTCCGCTGGACCACGCAGCGATACGATGTCGTCGTTCTAGATTTATGCCTTCCCGGACGCGACGGCCTCGAGATCCTCGAGGCGTTGCGCAAGATCAATAAAGAATGTCCCGTACTGATTCTGTCGTCGCGCGACGAGGTGGAAGATCGGGTCCGCGGACTGTCCGCCGGCGCAGACGATTATTTAGTGAAACCGTTCGCCATGGTCGAGCTGATGGCTCGCATTCAAGCATTGCTGCGGCGAGGGCGAACCGATGCGCTGCTCCGCATGAGCGTCAAAGACCTACATCTCGATCTGGTGACGCGCCGCGTGGAGCGCGCCGGCAAGCGCATCGAGCTCACCGTGCGCGAATTCGATCTGCTCGAATATCTGATGCGGCATGCGCACGGCACCGTGTCTCGTGAAATGCTCGCGCGGGATATCTGGAGGGATGTGGACCGCGCCACACCGCTGGACAACGTCATCGATGTGCACATCGCTCGCTTGCGGCGAAAAATAGACTCTACCGATGCGGCGCGGCTGATTCACACAGTGCGCGGTGTCGGATTTTGTTTGAGCGATCAAGAGCCCGATTGATTCTTATCCGCGCCTCCCTTCTGATCCTGCGCCGGCGAGTAGACGATTTGGCGCGCACTCGAGCGGCGCTGCGATCGAATCAGGGGATCGCCTTCATCGTCACGCAGCTCGCGGCGCACGTCTTCGATACTCATGCGCTGTTGCTTCATGAATTCATAATACTGATGCGCATAGTCCAACCCGGCGCAGATGGCATAAATTACAGCAGCCCAGCGCAACAACATGAAAATGACGGAGCCGCCGGTTCTCAGCAAGTCCGCGGCGGGCGTGTAAACCATCTTCAACATGAAATCGAGCGACGCGGCAATGACCCAAGCGAGCGCCGCGGTGAGCAGCGCTGTCTTCAGCAACGTCTTTGCCAGCTCGAACACTTGGCGCGTGGAAAATAGATTCTTCAAGCCCTTGGCCGGATCAATGTGCTCGAACTTGGGCATGATCGGTTCGAAGGAAAACACGCCTTTGGCTTGCAACCCGCCCACGATCGCCGCGGCAGCTATTCCGATCAGCAGCAGAGGAAGCACGATCCACGCCGCATCCCGAATCATTGCTTGGGCTTCGATCACCAAAGTGGCGCCATTCGCCTCAAAACGCAAGCCGGGCGCGACGACGGCACGTTCGACCACAGACATCAACCGCTTGCCGAAAGGCTCAGCGGCGGTCCAGAGCAAAGTCACAGTGGCGATATAGGATGCCAGAGACGTAAGCTCGCGGCTCTTCGTGACTTCCCCGCGTTTGAGCGCCTCGCGCAACTTATGCGGCGTGGCTTTCTGAGTCTTTTCAGACACCCGGCCGGCCCTCGGAAGCAAGCGGCGAGATGCGCTCGAGGAATGTGCCGAGAGACTCGACTTGATCCGCGGCGATGTCGGCGAGGTAACTCAGATACAGTGCGATCATCAATGCGGCGAGCGCGCCTTTGATGGGCATGGTGAAGAAGTACACGTTGAGCTGCGGCACGACGCGGTTGACGAGCCCAAATCCTAAGTCCACGAGCGCGAGTAACAAAATGAGCGGCGCCGCCATGCGCACGGCCAACTCCGCGAGCGAGCCGAGTGACGTGGCGCCCCAGGACACGAGACTCCCGCCGAGATCGGGCTGAAACGCTCCCACCGGCCAAAGCCGGAACGATTCAAAGAGCAAGCTCACGAACACGTAAAGTCCTCCGCACGCGACGAACAGCGATACGGCGAGGCGGCCCATGAGCACAGCAAAGGGTCCGTTCTCATGGCCGCCGAACGGATCGAAGACCAGCGCATTCGACGTGCCGACTTGTAAGTCGATCAGGCTGCCGGCGCTCTCCATTGCCCATAGCAGTGTGCCGACCGCCAGACCGATCAAGAGGCCGATCACCATCTCCTTCGCGATCAATGCCAACCAAACCAACGGTGTCAGCGCGGCTGGGGGCATATGGGCCGCGAGGTGCGGATACAGAGCGAGCGCCAATGAGAGCGACACTGTATTGCGCAATAGCGTCGGAAATAGCGCGGACGGAAAGAGCGGCGCAATGCTGGCTGCCGTGAGAATTCGCGGCATCGAGAGCAGCAGCGGCCAGCAGAGATTGAGCAACCCTTCTACGGGCGATGCGCTCACCGGCGAGGACTGAGCGGCGAAGGAGGTTTCGCGGACCAGTCGATAGCCGATACGAGCGTATCATCGAGCGCGAAGAGGCGGCAGTCCTGCTTTGAAGGCGCCGAGTTTTTACAACTCTGCAATGCGCGGCCGACTACATTCTCGCCTCCCGAAGCGAATCCAAAGCCGCCCGACCCTGCGAACGCGAATGCGCGCGGCGCCTTCGACTTGAGAAAGGCTCTGAACGCGGCGCGTGCTTTAACCGGCAATTGCGGCTCGGCCGTGCGGTCCAATTGAACGGGCGGCAAGAATTGACCCCTGCCCTGCTTCTGCGGCGCCGGCGGCGGCGGCGATGCTAGGACAACGAGCGTGATGGGCGACGGCTTGCGCTTCTGCAGGGCTCGCGAGCGTAGCGCAGGCCACGCGCGAATGAATCGGGGCCGATCTTCTTTGTAACCGTCGCTGAGCTTAATGCTCGAATCAGCGCGATTCGCGGCCGCGGGACGACTCAGCTCGATTCTTCCCAAGTAATCCGCCGCGCCGGTGCGCACTTCGATCGGCATATCCACTTCGACATCGAATCTAAGGTCGTCTCCGCCGCCGCGCATCACGCCGGAAAGACGGCTCAACCGGTAGTATCCCGGCAACAATTCCGCGCGTACGAGAAACTGCGCTCGGCCGACTGTGCTCGACGGGTCGGCGGGAAACGCGAACTGTCCGCCGGGATTCTGAGAGTCACCTTCGATGTTGACGATCAGACCATCGATTGAGAACCCCGCTGCAACATCGTCACTCACATGAACACTGAACAGCACGCTGGAGCGCGCGGCTGCAAACGATTTTGAGGCAAGCCCGCTGCCACACACAATCACGAGCAACGCGTAGAGCATCGTTCGGTTCAGCCACTCGCCTGTAATCGATTTTTCCACAGCACAAAATTTACGACAGCGCACGGCACCGACGCACTATCTG
>Ga0307515_10024277_pt1 | contig 10571 bp, 9 predicted proteins | sample 17_EM_MG_FD_194513 | JGI IMG/M metagenome (GOLD analysis project Ga0307515, IMG submission 194513) | Populus trichocarpa ectomycorrhiza microbial communities from riparian zone in the Pacific Northwest, United States - 17_EM | ecosystem: Host-associated > Plants > Roots > Unclassified | place...
GGGTCAAATTTAATTTATTTTCTATAAATTAATTATTTAAACAAGCTATATTTATAATTTTCATATAAAAAAAATTAACAATTCATTGCAGTAAAATCTTTAAACCATAGGTGTTAAAATCTATACTTAGATTTCTTTCAAACCAACCATCTACTAAAATTTAAGTGATTTATATGCAATCTATTAACTCAATTATAAAAATTAATATATATATATATATATATATATATATATATATATAATATTTTTAAAAAATTAATCCAAATTAATTTGTTGATCCTGGACTTTAATCAGGTTTGATTCCATACCAAGTCAGATAATTACGCTAAAAAAGGAGGTACTGTTACTCTACGATAGACATTTGATTAGAGATATTTTGACTCGAGTGAGTCCATTGCGGATTAAAAAAAGTAATTATTGCAATTGAATAATACTAAATATTAAGAAATATAATAATAATAAACTTTAATAATACACATATAACATGAATTAGTAAAATCTAGAAATAGATTCCGAATTAAGATCATGTGTATTTTGAAGTTTTTTATTATCTTTTTTTTTTTGTATTTTTACTATATACTTCTTATTTATTTATATTCAATAATAAATAAAATTATTGTAAGAGGTACCTCTTAGGTCTCAGCTTCCGAAGCTTCATGAAAATCTCCGAACTGGCTGCGTGCGTGTGTTGTAGTATAAAGAAGAGAAGTCCAAGACACTAGAATCCCTCTGTAAACCACGAGACAAAAACACAAACACCTTTCGTGTTTCAAGAAACGCCGACGGCAGCTGCCTCTTCTACTCATCAGTAGTCTGTGTCTCTGCGTGTCTTTCCTTCTCTGTGTGTCGTAAACAGCAATTAGGGAAATGGCGCTATGGATGGAAGCAGGGTCAGAACCCAAAACAGAGAGCGAGATTGCTGACCTCCAAGCCATCTCCGCTCTTAAACACTCTACTGCACTTGAACTTAAGGTAATTATTTATTAATTTATCTCTTCTTCATCTTTTTCAAGAATTACTGCTATTATTTTTATTTCCGTTCAGATTCTTGAATGCCCATGATTTTTTTTTTGAAGGAGAAAGGTAATGAATATGTGAAGATGGGTAAGAAGCATTACTCTGATGCTATCGAATGCTACACGAGGGCGATAAACCAGGACGCTCTTAGTGATTCTGACAACTCAATCGTTTATTCCAATAGAGCCCATGTGAATCTACTTCTCGGAAATTACCGGCGAGCTCTTACAGATGCTCAGGAGGCTATTAAGCTTTGCCCCACCAACGTTAAGGTAGTTTTATATTTGTTGTTATTATTATTATTTTTTATTTTTTATTTTTTTATCTCAAGTCCTTCCTTAGCTTGCTTTATTTTCTGGAAATTGCTTTGATGTTCTGGTCTGCTGTGAATCATCTGGTTTAATTACTAGGCAATGTATCGAGCTGCCAAGGCCTCTCTGTCATTGAGTTTGTTGGTGGAGGCAAAATCTTTTAGTGAAAATGGACTCGAGCAAGACCCAGATAACGAAGAACTGAAAAAGCTTGCCAAGCAGATAAATTTAGTGAAGGTGGAACATGATAAACGTGAGGCTGAAGTTTCAAAGGCTGTGTCAGAGGCTAAGGTTCCATTTTTGAACTTTTAGAATGAATGATGAGCTGTAAAGTATAGGTAACAATCTTTTCTCTACTTCAAATGTTCAGGACCTACTTTCTGCCATTGAAGATAGAGGGTTGAAGGTGGGGAAGGCAATGTTTGGAGAACTTGTTGGATTGAGGAAACCAGTACTTGATAAAAATAAAATTCTTCATTGGCCGGTTCTTCTTCTGTATGCAGAGGTTATGTCCAGTGACTTCATTGAAGACTTCTGTGAAACAGACATGTTTTTGGCCCATCTTGACATGATATCCATTTTATTAGCATTCTTTGTTTTTATTAACATATGTCCTATTAATTTGCATTTAATGTTCCCTGCCCTTCTATATATACTGCATTATATGATATCCTTAGCTTTCAAACATGTTCTCAGAAAGTTGTCCACCATTGCCATGGGATACAGAAAACAATTATACCCGTGAAGCTGTTGAATTATACTATGAGGTAAGCTCTTTCTAGTCATAGCAATGCTCACAAATCATCTCATTTGTTATTCGACATTGCAGTGTTCTATCAAAGATTTAATCATGACCCTCTTGCTATTGTGCTGTATGCAGAATAATCTTATGTATTAGGGCTGCTAATATTGTGTTTGTTTTGTGTGCGTATTTGGAGATAAGGCTGCTTATATCTTTAAACTGCTAATTATTTTCAAACGTGATATACCCCTTAGGCGTTTTGAGTGCTACTTAGTCATTATTTTGAAGTAATGTCCAGATCATAATGATTTAGAGAAGATTATCTGTCCGAAAGTTCATATACATCAGACTGACAATATTATATAGCAGTGGGTTGCATATGTAGCTTTGGTGATGACTCTTTACTTCATTTCTAATTACTGCTCTTCATTCATCAGGCTGGTTCTGGAGTTCCTTTATCCAAGAAAAAAATTCTTCATTATCTACTAGATGGGACCTCGGGTGCCAATGTGGAGAGTGTTGATGAAGAGAAGGACGCCATTGAAAGTCATGGTTCAGGTATCATAAAATTTTCTAATATTCCCTTACGAAGACTGTTCTTTTCAAGCAAGTTTCATCACTTGATTTTGGTTCCACTTTCCAAGGAGAAGGTGATTGCAGCCACTCTATACCTGCTGTATTTTGTTGTTTGCTGTTGCTTCTTACTTATCAGTTCCATGTATGCTGTAGACTGATTCTGGTATGCCAAAACTAAGGTCTTCAGTTGGGGGTTGGGATCAACTGACTTGTACCAACAGCAATCATTTAGCGGTTTGTTCCTTCTGTCCTTGATAGATAGGAGGGCCTCTGTTAAGCATGTGGATTGTGTTCTTTAGTTTCCAACATTCTTGGTTATGATTCCCTAATAATCATATTCACTGAACCAAATCAAATGGAATGAAGTGTCACCCTGTCATCAATGTTAGCCAAATAAGAATAGTTTCCTTTAAAATCATGCTAGCCAACTGCATTATGTTGACTCTTTGTTACAGAATTTGTCAGAAACCATTTTATTTTAAGAATTAAGGAATAGTATCTTTAGAAACATGCTAGTCAAGTGGATTATGTTGACCACAGATTTTGTCATAACCGTTTTATTGGAGGAATTAAAGAATGATGCCTTGAAATGTTGAATACTGTGATACTAGATAAGTTATTAGGCGCACCTGCTTCACCAAGGGCTTCATTCTCTAATTTCAAGTTTCCTCAGCTTATTTTGTTAAGACTGATGATATAGGTTGATGTGTTATTATTTAATCGATTTGGTCCACATTCACAATTGTTAGGTAGCCAAAACTAAGGAGGTTGAAATCAAAGAACCTCTGCTATATAATCAAAGAACATGTGCTATATACTTGCCAGAGGAAGTACTAACTGTCAAGGAGTGAAAACTACAAGGAACTAGCTAACTACTGGTGTTGGTACAAGTCATGTTTCTTTCGACCATTTATTTCGCATCAACATGGATTGTTTTATGTATTACCCAGGTGAATGTATCTAAACTTCTTCTGTTTAACTTTCCAGGAAAGGGCTCTTCAAAATGGGTAAAAGTAAATGAAAAGAGAATGCTTTGTGATGTTTTGAAAGAACCTGACTTCATAATCTCTGGGATCCCAGGTCTGCGTATAGGTTTTTGACAATTTTTGTGTGCATAAGTGCAGCCATTTCATTTCCATTTCGTTTTATTTCTCTCCATTCAATTGTGGTATGTGCAGTTTTTTATGTCGTTTCAAAACGCTCGAGCTTCTATAAAGAGTTCAAAGCTGGCAAGTGGTCTCTTCCACCATGAGCAAGTTATGTCTGGACGGTGACTAGTGACACTGGTTTTCAAAGGTTGTTGACATCCACTAATGAGTCAAAGCAAACTACCTCGATGGCACCTAGTACCAGCCACAATTTCATTGTTCAGGATTATAGATGCAAACCAACCATAAAGTATCACTACGGTCAGCAGCCCCAACACCGTGTCTGGAAAAACAAGGGTGTCATGTATCAACTGTTCAGGCTATCATGCTGCTTAAATTTTCTCATATCAAGAACCATTGAAATTGAGTACTTATTGCTTATTTTATATGGATAGCCAGAGCTGAAAGCGCTTGAAAGATATGTAATGAGGCTCCTTTAGCCCAACTTTTGCTAGTCCACTGTTGTTACACCATTTGCAATTGTTATGTATCAATATATTGACCCAAATCTTCTTTTTTTCTTCTCCCTTAAATGCAACTCCAACCAATTAAGTTCCTTGGGAAAAAATGGAAAATCTTGCCCTTTTTTTTATGGCATTCTGTACCCTTCCAAATTCTTCTGACCTTTTCTTAAAAAAGAATCTAGTGGTGGCAAATCAGGCATTATCTTTGATACTTGATTTTCATAATGACATACGCCAAGATCCTCCCTTAGTCCAAGGAGGAATAAAGGGAAATCGGTTACAAAGTCTGAGTCTACGAGTATTTGTGTCAAAATGATATTCTATTCAACCCTGGGATCTCCTTGGAATCTCCTTCAACCCAGGAATCTCTCTTTCTTTCCTTTATAAACAAACCCAACATCTTCCATTCAACAAGCACGCACACAGCCATTTTTCTTTCCTTTTTTTTTATTATTTCTATTTACAATGGCAGCTCTAACTTGCTCTGCCTCTGACCTCCAGTCCTTACTAGGTGGTGCTGCCAATGCCACGGCAGCTGCTGAGTACATTTGTACTCGCTTTGTTGCGGTTTCAGACCATTTTGTTGACACAGCCTATGCTGTTGACAACACTTACCTTCTTTTCTCTGCCTACCTTGTCTTTGCCATGCAACTTGGCTTTGCCATGTTGTGTGCTGGGTCTGTACGTGCCAAAAATACCATGAACATTATGCTAACCAATGTTCTTGATGCTGCCACTGGTGGCCTTTTCTATTACCTTTTTGGTTTTGCCTTTGCCTTTGGGAGCCCTTCCAATGGATTCATTGGCAAGCAGTTCTTTGGCCTTGAAAGTTTTCCATCACCTTCTTTCGACTATGGCTACTTTCTTTATCAGTGGGCTTTTGCCATTGCAGCTGCTGGGATCACTAGTGGATCCATTGCTGAAAGAACACAATTTGTTTCATATTTGATATACTCCTCATTCTTGACTGGTTTGGTTTATCCTATTGTCTCTCATTGGTTCTGGTCAGCTGATGGTTGGGCTAGTGCTGGTAGAACTGATGGCAATCTTTTATTTGGATCTGGGGTCATTGATTTTGCTGGTTCTGGTGTTGTACATATGGTTGGAGGGATTGCTGGACTCTGGGGTGCTCTCATTGAAGGCCCCCGAATGGGAAGATTCGACCATGAAGGCAAGTCGATGGCTCTCCGTGGACATAGTGGTACATTGGTTGTTTTAGGCACATTCCTATTGTGGTTCGGGTGGTATGGTTTCAATCCAGGTTCATTTCTCAACATCCTAAGAACTTATGGAGATGTTGGTTCTTATTATGGCCAATGGAGTGCTATTGGTAGAACAGCCGTGACAACAACACTTGCAGGGAGCTCTGCTGCACTAACCACTCTCTTTGGTAAACGCATGCTTGCTGGAAACTGGAATGTGACTGATGTCTGCAATGGTTTGCTAGGTGGTTTTGCAGCAATCACCTCTGGATGCGCGGTTGTAGATCCATGGGCAGCGATCATTTGCGGATTTGTTGCAGCTTGGGTCCTAATTGGCTGCAACAAACTGGCAGATAAATTCCATTATGATGATCCTTTGGAGGCAGCACAACTTCATGGAGGGTGTGGTGCATGGGGTATTATCTTCACTGCATTGTTTGCAAAGGAAACATATGTCAACGAGATTTATAGTGGGAAACCAGGGAGGCCATATGGACTGCTTATGGGAGGTGGTGGAAGGCTCTTGGCAGCACACATGGTCCAGATTTTGGTGATCACAGGATGGGTGAGTGTGACAATGGGGACATTGTTCTGGATACTGCACAAATTCAAGCTTCTGAGGATCTCAGCGGACGAGGAGATGGCAGGAATGGATTTGACAAGCCATGGTGGATTGGCATATGCATATTATGATGAGCATGATGATGCAATGCAGAAGAAATCATTTATGATGACAAAGGCGGATCCCTAGGTTGTTTGATTTAGTTTCAGGAACTGCATTTGATCTTTAATCTTCTTAATCTGTTTGTCTTTTTCGTTGTCTTAGCCTGCACAGTCTAGACTAGGAACCAATGAATTAACTCAAGGAATTTGATTGGATGATGAATTCCTTCGAGAAATCAGTATTGGAATCTTAAAAATCTGAATTTCATTGTTTAATTATTTCTTTCTAAGATGGATTATGCTTTAAATTATGAAAGTTCTTCCCCTATAATGACACCATCAAGTGTCTTTCCTCGATCAGCAAAAGGCATCAACAAGTTGGCAGTCGCATGTAGGTGGGGCTTTCTCTTGACACTTCAAATTTATATAAAGGATCTCATGATGATTACATCAAGATTTGGGCAATTTCTTCAAAATTGCTGCTGCTTGCGATTTTTGGAAAAGATTCCCCACAACAAGAACTATAAAATAGCAACCTCCTGAAGAAGGCAAGGCAAGGCATGGCGGCACCTGCTAATTGCAACAACTGTTTAAACCATTCAAGCACCAACATAAGCATTCTATTTACTGAGATAATAACCAAACACAGATGAAAAGGGACATCTCAAATCCTCCTATTTTATGCGAAATCTATATTAATTGTATAAAGCAATTGGAATGCTAGTGTTGTTTGCTTTCCAAGTTCTAACTCCACCCACGCATCCTTGCCCTGAAATCAACTCCACCGAAACAATGTGCAATCATGTCCAAAGACTATCCATTTCCCACTGCTAATCTCCATCTTTCTCAGACAACACCTAGCTGCTTTTTTACTTCGTCTTCGTGATCAGTATACACATAAGCAAGCCCACCATGGCTTGTCAAGTCCATTCCTGCCATCTCTTCTTCTGCTGAGATCCTCAAAAGCTTCAACTTATGCAGAATAAAAAACACTGTCCCCATAGTGACACTCACCCAAGCCACAATCACCAAAATCTGTACTATATGTGAAGCTAAGAGCCTTGCGCCACCTCCCATGAACAGCCCATATGGCCTCCCTGGTTGACCTGGATAAACCTCATTAACATAGGCCTCCTTTGCAAACAATGCAGTAAATATAATCCCCCAAGAACCACACCCTCCATGAAGTTGTGTTGCCTCCAAGGGATCATCATAATGGAACTTCTCAGCCAACATGTTGCACCCAATAAGAACCCAAGCAGAGACAAAACCACAAAGAACTGCAGCCCATGGATCGACAACGGAGCACCCACCAGTTATGGCAGCAAACCCACCAAGCAAGCCATTGCAAACATCAGTAACATTCCAGTGACCAGCTAACAACCTCTTGCCAAATAGAGTGGTCAATGCAGCTGTGCAGCCTGCTAGAGTTGTGGTCGCTGCAGTTCTACCAATAGCACTCCATTGTCCATAATAAGAACCACTTTCATAACTTTTCGAGATGTTGATAAACGAACCAGGATTGAATCCATACCAACCAAACCACAACAAGAAAGTACCTAAAACAACCAATGTGCCACTGTGTCCACGGAGAGTAACAGCACGACCAGCATGATCAAACCGGCCGATACGGGGACCTTCAATGAGGGCACCCCACAAACCAGCAACAGCACCAACCAAATGGACCACACCAGAACCAGCAAAATCAATAACACCAGAACCAAACAGGAGATTTTCTGCTCTTGCAGGGCTAGCCCAGCCATCCGCGGACCAGAACCAATGTGAGACAATAGGATAAACCAAACCAGTCAAGAAAGAAGAATATACCAAATAAGCAACAAACTGAGTTCTTTCTGCTATAGAACCACTTGTGATTCCTGCTACTGCTATAGCAAAAGCCCACTGATACAGGAAATAACCATAATCAAACGATGGCGATGGGAACTTGCTCAAGCCAAAGAAGTGTTGGCCAATGAATCCATTTGATGGTGAGCCAAAAGCAAGAGCAAAACCAAAAGTATAGTAAAACAGACCACCGGCTGCAGCGTCAAGAACATTCGTCAGCATGATGTTCATCGTGTTCTTTTCTCGGACAGAACCAGCACAGAGCATGGCAAAGCCAAGCTGCATTGCAAAAACCAAGTACGCAGAAAAAAGAAGGTATGTGCTATCCACTGCGTATCCTGTATCAACGAATTTGTTTGAGATAGCCTCAAAACGGCCACAAAAGAACTCAGCAGCAGCCGTGGCATTGGCACCATCGCCCAGAAGGGGGTAGAGGTCAGAAGCTGAGCATGATAGAGGCGATGATGCCATTGAAAGGTGATGTAAGTTCTCTTAGTGCTTCTGCCAAAAGGTATGATGATGATGGTGGGGTTGGTGACTAAATATAAGAAGGAAGGGAAGGACTATGGAGAGAATCTGATGGTGGGGACTTGCTGTTTATGGTATCCGTATACTCATGGCAAACTATGGGTGGCTATTTGTTGGCCGTTGACTGTATATTCTCTTTGGCTAAATAAAGCCTGAGGTCTATTTCTGGCTCGTAGAAACGATAGAAATTAGCTGTATCCTCTGCTAATTCCCAATATTAATGCTCAACAACAAGAACATATACTAATAAAAATTATAAATATATAAGTGAACTTTAAATTAGCGGAATAGAAGATACGAAGATACAGAGGGAGAATACAAAAGAAGAACATGATTTCATATGTTTCTTTCACTAAATATATTTATATTTTTTGTATTTTTTTTTTATTGTAAAATACCAACTGGTTAATTTTTTTTAATGTTATGATTTAATGGCTGGTGTGTATTTTTGTATTTTTTTTCTTATCATATTCTTTTATACTTATTGCTAGTTTACATCTCCTGCAATGTTGCGGGTTCAATTAAAAAATATTTAAATACAAAACAGAATATTCAAGTTAAAAAAAAAACTATTTGATACTATCATTAAATTTAATTTAGTGAGTCAAACTTTAAAACTTTCAACTCGAGTCCTTGTCAAGTCTATGTTTTCTATTAAATCATGCAAGAGTTGTTTTAATGTAATCCAGTCAACTTAGCAGGTTCAAAGATGAATAAAAATTAAAGGAAAAAAAACATGTGTTTAAAAGTAATGTGGACAACCGTTAAAAGGGATTTGACTTTTTTTAAAAAAAAATTGAACCTGATATTTTTTTTTCCTTAGCACTAAGACGATAATGTGTTAGAACGATTTCAATTAATCCAAGTTAACTCATCAAATCTGTGACATGAGTTGTGGATTTAAATGGGTTTAATAACATTTTTTTTATTTTAATATATATGATAAAAAATGAAAATCAATTCAAAACCAACCCAATATTAAAGGATGAAATTGAAAAAATAAAAATAAAAAAAACTCATCAAAAACCTAATGTTGAAGGTTTTTTTTTTAAAAAAAAAAGAGGTCAAGTCAGGCGCACGAGCCTTAGTTAGGCAACCTAGATAACTCGTAAAAGGAGGTTTGACTTTTCAAAAAAAAAATAAAGTTGACATCTTTTTTTAAAAAAATAGATGGTGACCTTGATTGTGGATTCTAATGGGTTTAATAATATATTTTTTTATTTTAATTATATAATAAAAAATAAAGACCGGTTCAAAATCAACATAATATTAAAGTATAAAAAAAAATCAAAAACCCAATATTAAAAGTGTCAGAGCCTTAAAAAAATCCAAGACATGTAGGCTTAGGTCAAGCCCGCACTCCTGGGCTATATTTATTTTTTCTTTTTATAAGAGGTGGATGACAAAAACACCTAATAGACATTATAAGAGTCTTTTTAAATCATCTAATAACCTCAAACTACCCAAAAAAACCAAAATCAACTTAACCTAAAAAATCAAAACAAAACACAATCTTTTTTTCAGACATGTTTATAGGAAAAACTCACTATCATTGAACTCCTCATCATCGAATGAAACTTGTTGACAATAAACTTGATAATTTTTACTGTTGGTATCGCAATAACGAATTATCTTCTCACTATTCATTATTTCCACAACATTATCTCTCCTCTCTTTAACCTAAAAAATAAAAAATAAACAAAATAAAATTATTATGAATTTAGAGTGAATTTTTCGTGTTTTAATTTGGGTTTAACTTCATATAATTAGACCCTAAAATAATGCAATTGAGAGGGAAAAAAAACACTAAGAATGTTTAGTGTTCATATGAGCAATGGTTAATTTTTAAATTTGAGGTGAGTTATGTATTTTTTTAGTGTTTTAATTTGGAGTTTAATTTCAAATAATTAGACCATAAAATAATAAAAAATTTAAAAATGAAAATAAAAAATTGGTTGAAGGTCCACCTTCATATAAACAATAAAAAAATCTTGGAGAATTAATAGAATCTTGAGAGAATTTTATTTCAAAATCATAATAATCTAACGATTTATGCGTATTCTTGAATTTTTTTT
>Ga0307515_10024278_pt1 | contig 10571 bp, 8 predicted proteins | sample 17_EM_MG_FD_194513 | JGI IMG/M metagenome (GOLD analysis project Ga0307515, IMG submission 194513) | Populus trichocarpa ectomycorrhiza microbial communities from riparian zone in the Pacific Northwest, United States - 17_EM | ecosystem: Host-associated > Plants > Roots > Unclassified | place...
CCTTGGTCTCGTCGTCACCGAGCTTGTGATCAATGCGCTCAAGCACGCGTTCCCGAACCAGCGCAAGGGCAAAATCACCGTCGACTATCACGCCAAAGGAAAAGACTGGACCCTTCAGGTGGGCGATGATGGCATAGGGATGCCGGCGAAGAAGGATGACGCAAAACCTGGCCTGGGTACGGGTATTGTCGAGGCGCTCAGCAATCAATTGGAGGCTGTGATCACCGTGGCAGATGCCATGCCCGGAACCATGGTTTCAATTACACACCGAGATGACGTGGTCATAGCCGACACGCCAGAAGCTGCGTGACCTCCGGCAAGGGCCGCAGGCCAAACGAGATTGAGCACGTCATGGACAATCCACGTATCGCGGTTCTTGTCGTCGAGGATGAAGCTGTCATCAGAATGAGTATAGTCGAGGAACTCGAGGATGCGGGATTCGAGGTGCTCGAAGCATCGAACGCGGCGCAGGCGATCGATATTCTCATTGCCAACAGCAGGATCGAGGTAATGTTCACCGACATCGACATGCCCGGTGGCGTCGACGGCTTGAAGCTTGCGGCATCGGTTCGTGACAGGTGGCCGCCGATAAAGATCATCGTGACATCCGGACACCGCAGAATAGATGTCGATGCCCTGCCGGTCGAAGCTCGATTTATGACGAAGCCATACGATCCGAATGTGGTCATCCGTTCCATTCGCGAGATGACTTTGAACTGAAAGGAAAACCCGAACATTTTCCACTAAAATTGGCATTCCACCTCGGACTAACAGCTCGAAATAACAATGGCAGAGTTAAGGGGCGATCCACCCCAACCGTGCCATCTTTGCTGTTCACATCTCTGAAATCGTGTTTCAGATTCGTGCTTTGCAAGCAGGCGTTGTGCCCCCTCAAATCTTGGATCCATCCATAAACCTTGTGTTTACCTAATCCTGTGTCCTTTCCGGTCACCCGCCGCATATTAGGATTCTGTTGACCCTTCCTCCCTAGGTTCCGGCTGTTCGATGTAGAACCGGCACGCATGATGCGCCGCTGAACATGACGATGGGGTTGGTGGCACATGACGTGCGGAAAATATCTGGCTATTCCGGCCGGGGCTCTCGGTTTGTTACTTATTCTGCTGCCGATGAGCCTTCAGGCGCAGCTCATGCTCTCCTTCGCTGTCCTCGGCATCATGTTCATTGGCATGACGCGGCCCGACAACAGCACCTTTCGTGTCATCACGCTCGTCTTTGCCGGCATCATCGCGCTCCGCTACGGCTTCTGGCGCACGACCGAAACGCTGCCTGATATCACCGAGCCGCTGAACTTCATTCCCGGTTTCCTGCTCTATCTCGCCGAAATGTATTGCCTGGCGATGCTGGCGATCAGCTTCTTCATGGTCATCGATCCGATCAAGCGGAAGACACCCGACATGGGCAGCGCCGCCGACCTGCCGACGGTCGATGTGTTCATCCCTAGCTACAACGAGGATGCCGAGCTGCTGGCCGTGACGCTGGCTGCCGCCAAGTCGATGGCCTATCCGAAGGACAAGCTCAATATTTACCTGCTCGACGATGGCGGTACGGATGCCAAGCGCAACCACAAGAACCCGCATATTTCTGTCGCAGCTATCCGTCGCCACGAGCAGTTGAAGGCGCTCTGCGCCGCCATGGACGTGCACTATCACGCCCGCAAGCAGAACGACCACGCCAAGGCCGGCAACCTCAATGAAGGCCTGAAGATTTCCAGGGGTGAACTGGTCGTGGTTTTCGATGCCGACCATGCACCGGTGCGCGATTTCCTGCGCGAGACCGTCGGTTTCTTCCGCGAAGACGAAAAGCTCTTCCTCGTCCAGACGCCGCATTATTTTCTCAATCCGGACCCGCTCGAAAAGAACCTCCAGACCTTTGCCCGCATGCCGTCGGAAAACGAGATGTTCTACTCGATCCTGCAGCGCGGGCTCGACAAGTGGAATGCCTCGTTCTTCTGTGGTTCCGCCGCTGTTCTTCGCCGCTCGGCGCTGATGACCACGGATGGTTTCTCCGGTCAGTCGATCACCGAGGATTGCGAAACCGCACTGTCGCTGCATTGCCAGGGCTGGCATTCGGTCTATGTCGACAAGCCGCTGATCGCCGGCCTGCAGCCGGAGACCTTCGTCTCCTTCATCGGCCAACGTGCCCGCTGGTGCCAGGGCATGCTGCAGATCCTCATTCTGAAGAGGCCGTTCCTCGCCAAGGGCCTGACAATACCGCAGCGCATCTGCTACGCCGGCATCAACATGTTCTGGCTGTTTCCGCTGTCGCGGCTGGCCTTCATGTTTTCGCCGCTGCTTTACATCTTCTTCTCGCTGGAAATCTACAAGGCGAACATCCTGGAGTTCGCCTCCTACGCCGTCACCTATCTGATCAGCTCTTTCGCCATGCAGAGCTATCTCTATGGCCGCGTTCGCTGGCCGTGGATTTCCGAGCTTTATGAATATGTGCAGGCCGTCTTCCTGTTCGGCAGCATCATCAGCGTCGTGCGCAATCCGCGCAAACCCACCTTCAATGTCACCGCCAAGGGCCAGACGCTGGACAAGAGCAAGCTGTCGCCCTTAGCAAAGCCGTACTTCGCCATCTTCTTCCTGCTGCTCGCCGCCGCCCTTTATTCGGGTTACCGGGTCCTCACCGAACCGGTCGCCAGCGAGTTGCTCCTGATCGTCGCCATGTGGAACCTGATCAATCTCGGCCTTGCCGGTGCCGCTCTCGGTGCCATCGCCGAGCGTCGCGAGTTGCGCCGCAACCAGCGCCTGCCGGTCAAGCGCCATGCGCTGATGCATATCGATGACATCATCCACCACGTCATCGTGCAGGATGCATCGAGCGGCGGCGTTTCGATCGAGTTCGTCGACAAGGAACCGAAGCTGGATCTCGTCAATCCGACGATTGCCAAGGTTGAGGTGCGCCGCGGCGGCCAGACGGTGAATTTCAATGTCGTCTATCGCTCCCGCCGGGTGATCGACAAGACGGCGATCTGCGGCTTTGCTTATTCCGAGCGTACGCCGGAAACGGTGATGGCGATCGCCGAGCTGATGTATTCCGACCAGTCCGTCTTGCAGGATCGCCTGGTTCGCCGCCAGACCCGCAAGAACTTCTTCTGGGGCACCAGCCGGTTCGCACTCTGGAGCCTGACGGAATCGCTGCGCGCCATTAGATACAGCGCCGGCCTGATCCGCGAAACCGTCGTCCAGTCCTTCGAGGATGCGCCGATGGTCCTCAACGACAACAAGATCGTCCAGGTGCCTCTGCCCGTCAAAACGGCGGAACCCGGCCTGGTTCTCAAGGGAGAGCAGCTCTATGGCTAAGCCTTTTCGCAGCCAGGCGGCCAGTCTGACACTTGCCCTCATCATGGCACAGACGCTGCCTCTTTCCGCCCAGAGCCTGCTCGAAGCCGCACCGTCCGTCACCCGGATCCTGCCCGGCGAAAGCGAGAGTATTCTCTCGACGCGCGCCGCTCCCGAAGAAGCGGCCGTCGCCAGGGCAACCGGTCTGGTGCCGTTCGAACAGGCGCTGCCCGCCTATCGCCTGTCCGGCGAGGACGATGTGACGCGGCTGAGCTTCAACCTTGCTCCCGATCAGGTTGCATCGGGTGGTCAGCTGGCACTTGCCTATCGCAACGCCGTCTCGGTGTTGCCGGATACCTCTGTGATCGACGTTGAAGTCAACGGCAAGGCTGCCGGCACGTTCACGATCGCCTCGCCGAACGGCTTCAAGACGGAAGCGCTGAAGATCGGCGCCGATTTTCTGAAGCCGGGGCGCAATCAGGTACTGCTCAGGGCGCGACAGTTCCATCGGGTCGATTGTTCGCTGGCGGCAACCTATGAGCTCTGGAGCGAGATCGATCCCGCCGCCAGTGGCTTCATGGCTGCCAGCAGTATTGGCTTCCGCGCTTTCGACGATCTGCTGACGGTTGCCCGTACCGATGCTGATGTCACCGACATCCGGCTGATCCTGCCGCGGACGGTGACGGCCGAAATGCTGAATGACGCAGCCCCGGTTCTCCAGACGCTGGCGCTATTTCTAAATCGAGACGATCTTGCGGTCACCGTCGGCGAAAAGCCCGGCACCGGCCCGGGCATCGATCTCTATGTCTCGACCGACAAGACCCGGGCACAGGCACAGAATGTCGATGCCCCGATCATGCCCTATGGCTTCTCCGTTCGGAATGCAGGCGAGGTTGGCCGCGCCGTGGTCAGCCTGCGCGGCGCCACGCGCGCCGAGATGAGCGGCCAGCTACTCGAAGCCATTCGTGGTCCGCTGAAGGATAGCCTTGATAGCGGCGTCTTTTCGAGCCGGTCCGGAACGATCCTTGCCGATGCGTCGAGCCGCTATACCCTGGCGGATACCGGCTACGAGACCCGCGTCTTTTCCGGCCGCCTGTCGCGCACCGGCTTCAACATGGTGATGCCTGCCGACTTCTATCCCGCCGATTATGCGACGATCGGCCTGAAGCTGCATGCGGCCACATCGCCGGGCCTGAAACGCACGGCGCAGTTCCTGGTTCGGGTCAACGATCTCGTCGTCACCAGCTACCCCTTCCGCAACGCCGAGGGTGAACAGTTCGACGGCAAGCTGATAGAGCTGCCGCTGCGCGCGTTTCGTCCGGGCAACAACAAGGTCGAGCTTCTGGCCGAGCTGCCGGTCGAAGCCGACGAGGCCTGTGCACCCGAGGCCCGCGACGATACCCGGCCGCGTTTCATCCTCCTCAAGGATACGGCGATTGAGATCCCGGCGCTTGCCCGCATCGGCCGCCTGCCGGATATCGGTGCCTTTGCCGGCACCGCCTATCCCTATGCCGATGGAAAACCGTTCGACATCTTCATCGAGCGCCCGGACGCGCAGTCTGCTGGTGCTGCCCTGACCATGCTCTCCCGTCTGGCGCTGGCCGCCCGCAATCCGCTCGGTGCCGATATCCACCTGGGCGCCGCCGTTGCCTCGGACGACCGCAACGCGCTGGTCATCACCACCCAGAACGCCTTTGCCGATCTTGGAAAAACAGGCAAAGGCGGTTTTCCCCTTGATGTGTTCCAGTCGAATGCGATGACTGCGCCAATCACCGACGCCGATCCGATGAAAACGGCCGCCATCGGCGACACTGTTTTCGTGGCAGGCGCCACGGAAAACAGCGGCGACGATTCCAGTGCGCTGCTGGATGCCTTTCGCAAATCGACCACGCGCCCGGAAGGCGGTCTGTCGGTGACGTCGAAGCTGCAGAGCTGGTTTGCGGCCGCCGGCGCGCGCTTCGGCAAATGGTTGAACTATCAGGATGGGTCGGACACGGTGGCGACGCTGAAGGAAGGACGGTCTCTCCTGACGCTGACGCAGGCTCCATCGCCCTCCGGTGATGCCGTCTGGACGGTTGTGCATGCAGGATCGCCCGCCGATATTGCGCTCGGCGTTCGCCGGCTTGTCGAGCCTGCGGTCTGGGCGGGGCTGAATGGTGGTTCGGCCGAAATCGAAACCGCGAGCCTTGCGGTGAATACCATGCCGACCGGCTCGCATTTCGTGGCCGGCATGACGGATCAGAGCCTCGGCAACATCCGGCGTCTCGCCGCCGCCTGGTTCTCCGACAATTTCCAGTTCTACGTTCTGCTTATCGTTGCGTCGATGGGTGTTTTCGCCGTGTGGCTCGGGTTGGCCATTCCGCGCAAGGGTGTGAGGTCGGATCAATGATCGTGATGAAAAAACACTGGGTCGTGCTGCTGGCCGCATCGAGCCTGCTTTTGCCGGGATCGAGCTTTTCACAGGATTCCGCCGCACTCCTGACGCAGGTGGCAGGGTCCTTCCGGCTGGTGGACGAGGCGATGACGGCTGCCGTCACAGGAACGGGCGAAGCCTCGGCGGCCGCAGGTGCCGATCAGGCGGTGAAGGCGTCGCCGAAGGCTGGCAATGGGCCTGACGAGGTCGAATTGGCCGCACTCTACTACTATGCCGAACAGAAGCAGGACGAGCGCGTCGCCGCCGAGGCCGCGCGGCTGCGGCTGAAATTTCCGCAGTTCGAAATGCCGCAGGATCTGTTCCTGCCGCAATCGGCCCGTGGCGCTGACGAGACCGCACTCTGGCAGCTCTACGACAAGAGCGATTTCACCGGTATCGACGCCGAGATCATCCGCCGCAAGACCGAGACGCCGGATTGGGCGCCGACCGCCGACTTCACCGACAAGCTCGCCCGCAAGAAGCAGCGCGTGCTGATGACAGAGGCGGCAAAGAATAAGAACTGGACGGATGTCATCCAGGCCGCCGGCAGCCTCGATCCGGCAACGGAAACGGAGATGGATCTGCTCTGGACACTGATCGACGCCTATTCGCAGACCGGCATGAAGCAGCCTCTGGCGGACGTCTATCGCGGCATTCTGCTGCGCGAAGGCGATAAACGCCTGCCTGATGCGGTGCTGGTGACGACGCTGCAAAAGGCTATCCGTGACTTTCCGGCAGCTGAGGTCCAGGCAGTCATGCAGAAACTGGCCGTGACGCCGGCGATGCAGGCCGGCTTGCAACCCGTCGCTTTCGATCTCCTGCGCAAGACGGTCGCCGATTTCAACGCCGATGAAAAACAGACGGCTCCCCTGTCCGAAGATCAATTGGCGCTGCTGAAGGCCGCAGTGCCGCCGAAGGCCGAGGATCTGGCCTTGCTCGGCTGGTATTATCTGAAGGTCAAGCAGCCTGCCGTCAGCGCGTTGTGGTTCGGCAAGGCTCTGGCGCTGCAGGCGGATGGCTCGAATGCCAAGGGACTCTATCTCAGTCTTGCCGCGCAGAACCTCGAGGAGGAAGCCTATCAGGTAGCCGCCACCCATCTGCAGGACCTGTCAGACGATCCCGAATTCCTGATGAATGCGTTGTCGCTGCGCTTCGCCAAGCCGGACATGGCCGTGATCGACGAGACGATCGTTGCGTCCTATTCGACGACGATCCTGCAGACGCTGAACGCCGATCACGCCGAGATCTTGGCCTGGTACGCCTATAATTCTAAGCAATACGAGGCTGCTTCCGCCTGGTTCCAGAAGGCGGTCGACTGGAAGGTGGCGCCGGCCCGCGTCAAGGGACTGGCACTTTCCTATCTGCGCCTGTCGCAGAAACAGGAATTTGCCGGGCTGCAGGAGAAATACGGTCCGGTCTATCCGGATATCTGGAACGAGATCAAGGCGGCGTCTCCACCGAAGGGTGAAAAGGCAGCTTCCGTCATCAAGCCCCGTGGCGCGATCCAGGCCAATTACTTCCGCAACTTCCAGGGCAAGCGCTACAGCGCCTGCATCAACGATCTGAGCGATCTTCAGGCGAGGGGGCAGCTGTCTCCCGATGCAGCGCAGATCGGCGGCTGGTGCTATCTGGGCTTGAGCCGTTTGTCGGAAGCGCGTGCGTCCTTTGCGCAAGGGTTGAATGCCAGCGGGCAGATACGCACCGATGCCGCCTACGGCACGGCATTGACGCTGCTGCGCGGTCGCCTGACCGATGACGCCGAAGCCATTCTGGCCGCCTATCCGCTCAATGCCGAGCGCGACCGGGAAATCCGCGCGGAAATCTACGTCCAGCGGGCGCGTGCGTCATTCGATCAGAAACAATACCAGAATACGCTGGATGCCCTGAATGCGCGCGCCAGTCTGGTGGCCGAGCCGGCCGACCTCAGCCAGCTTCGCGGCTGGGCCTATTATCACCTTGGCAACAAGGTGATGGCCAAGCAGGTGTTCCAGCGCCTGAACGATCACCTTTCCGATGCCGGCGTTCGTCGCGGGCTGATGGTGACGAGCCAATGGGATACGCGCCGATGAACAGGATTTTCCTTGCCCTTGCGGTGATGTTGCCGCTTGCCGCTTGCACGACGGTCGATGATCCCTTCCTGCGGACCGGGGCGCTGAAAGCGGACGGCCCGTCTCTGGCGACCGCCGTTTCCGCGGACTATGCTCTGGCCATCGTGCCGGGGATCGGGGCTGCGTCCGTGCGCCAGACCGTGGGTGACGATGATGTCGAACAGACGATCCACTATGCCAATGCCACCGACCTTGCCGGCGAGAACGCGCTGACGGTGACGATCGGCAAGGGGAGCAAGAACTCCAGGCACGCGCCGTCGCAATCGGAGATCGAGGCGGAAATGCGGATAGCCCTTTCCGGCGTGCGCATGCGCGTGAGCCCGGTGATCGGCGACAATGCCTATGGCGTCTTCGGGTTCGCGACAGGGGCTTTGGGCAAAGGGGGCAGCTGCATCTATGCTTGGCAGCTTGCCAGAAACATCACGCCGGATGGCGGAGTGGGCTCCGGCTACACTGCCCAGATCAGGCTTCGCTATTGCAATCCGTCAGTGTCGCAGGACCGCATCGCCGTCCTGATGCAGGGGCTGCGGATCAAGCCGGTTTCGTCGCAGACGTTCCAGACACTGCGTTTTGCAGCGGGTTCGGGAAAGGTATCTGCCGCACCGCTTTATGTGACGCAGCCGATCGCGGAACAGGTGGCGCAACCCTCTGTGACGGATGTCGCCGTCGTGGCTCCGGTGCGCCGGATGCCGAAACATGTTGTCATCGCGGACGTTTCGTCTGAAACGGCGAAGACCGAGGAGAAAACAATCGCCAACGCGGTCAAGGTGCCGATGCCGGGGGAGACAGCCGTTCTTGCCGCCACCGATACGGTTCCGGCCGTCGTCGGGCAGAATGCTTCCAGCAAGGCGATCTTCAAACCGGCGATCATTCCGGCGCCGGCAGCCGTTGCTTCCGCCACGGAGTAAGCGTCTTCAAATGAAGATGTGGTGTTCCTCGGTGACCAGTTCCTGAAGGAAATCGACAACGGTGCGGACGCGGACGAGATCGCGGGCGCTCTCGTGATAGGTGGTCCAGTAGCCCCGCCGGATGGTTGTTTCCGGCAGGATGCGGATCAGTTCGGGATATTGCCTGGCGATATAGTTGTGCAGGATGCCGATCCCGGCGCTGGAACGGACGGCCTCGGTCTGGCCGGTGGCGCTGGAGATTTCGAAGGAGGCGTCCCAGCTGCGCATGATCTCTCCGGTGAAATTGAGCGATGCGGTAAAGATCAGGTCTTCGACATAGCCGATGCGGCGATGGGCCTTCAGGTCCTCGACAGTATCCGGGGCTCCGTAGGATGCCAGATAGTCCTGCGATGCATAAAGTCCCAGCGTGTAGTCCGTCAGCTTCGACGAGATCAGCCGCCCTTGTTCCGGTCGCTCCAGCGTGATGGCGATGTCGGCCTCGCGCTGCGACAGCGAAAACGAGCGGGGAACCGGCACCAGCTGGATGCGCAGTTCCGGAAAGCGGGCGGTCAGCTTGCCAAGCCGCGGGGCGAGGAACGACACCCCGAAACCATCGGGCGCCCCGACGCGCACGGTGCCGGCAACCGCCGTGTCGATACGGCCGATCTGCGCCTGCGCTGCCAGCATCTCGGTTTCCATCCGCTCGGCGGCATGCAGGAAGATCTCGCCTTCCGCCGTCAGGTCGCAGCCGTTGGTGCGACGGATCAGGAGCCGCGTCTTCAGCGATTCCTCCAGCGCTGTGACCCGCCGGCTGAGCGTCGCATGATTGACGCCAAGCCGCTTGGAGGCTGAGAGGATCTGGCCGCTGCGGGCGACGGCGAGGAACATGCGGACGTCATCCCAGTTCATTGAAGGGCCTCATCGGGAGGGCATTTTTCCGCGTCACGTTGATCTTCACCTTAATGATACCGTGAGAAGACAATCAGGCGCTCGCCTGAATCGCTGATCCATTCCGAGATAGAAAGGACGAATCCTTCGGGGTAATCTTCGAGGTATATAAGGTTGTCCTTAGTGATGTGAGGCTGTGCCCACTTCCAGTATTCGAAGCACTCGGATGGCGGAACCCAGACGAGAAATCCGCTCGTGTTGTATTCCACGATCTGATGGATGCCTTCACGGAAGAGTTCCTTCACATCCTCAATATCGAGCTCACGCACGAGCTTTCCGATCGACTCCGGTCGGCCGTCGGTCATCCTGATTTCGGCGTCTTTCATTTTCGGGATAAAGTCATAATACATCATAACCAATACCTCATTTGCTCCGCATCATTACCGGATCGGCATCCACCAGCCTGAGCGCCTTGACCATGTCGGCGGCGCCCTCCTTGTATTTCAGGAAATGTGGCGTTTTGAGATGCTCCTCATAGGCTTGCCGGTCGGCATAGACTTCGAGGATGCGGATATTCTCCGGTCGCTCCCGCTCGGCCACGGCATGCAGCATGAGGACTCCGGGCTCGATCGCGATGGATGCCTCAATTTCCTCAGCCAACAGCATGCGATATTCCGCAAGCCGGGTGGGCTCGATCTCCAGCTCCGCAATTCGAATGATCTTTTCACCCTGCATGTCCATGAACTGCTTCTCCCTAATCCATGGCGACATCAATATACGCACAACGGTTGCTGAATATCGCGCGTTGATTTGTGCATATTGTAGTGCGACACTCCCGCCATAATCAAGATCAGGAGGATCACCCATGTATGAGATCGGTCATTTCATCGGCGGCAAGCGCGTTGCCGGCACCAGCGGCCGCACCGCCAACGTCTTCAACCCGGCACCCGGCGAAGTTCAGGCACCCGTG
>Ga0307515_10024279_pt1 | contig 10571 bp, 8 predicted proteins | sample 17_EM_MG_FD_194513 | JGI IMG/M metagenome (GOLD analysis project Ga0307515, IMG submission 194513) | Populus trichocarpa ectomycorrhiza microbial communities from riparian zone in the Pacific Northwest, United States - 17_EM | ecosystem: Host-associated > Plants > Roots > Unclassified | place...
CGCCTCGCGGTCCGACGACAGGCGCTCTGCCGTGAGGCCGCGGAGCGCGGCCAGGAGTCCCGTGTCCAGGAAGTGAAGCTTGGGCGTCTTGACCATTCGCTTGAGCCGGTTCGTGAACCAGGGCTCGACCCGGCGGACGAGATAGACCTGCTCCAGGATGCCGAGGTAGCGGCGGGCGGTCTTGGCATCGAGGCCGAGCTGACCACCGAGCTCGGCGAAGTTGAGCAACTGGCCGGCGTGGTGAGCCAGCGCGCGCAGGAGACGAGGCATGTCGTCGAGACGAACGACCTCCGCAACGTCGCGGACGTCTCGCGTGATCACGGCTCGCGCATAGTCTCTCGCCCACTGTTGCCGCCGCGACGGCGCGCGCCCGAGCAGCTCGGGGTAGCCACCCGAGAGCACCAGCTCGACGAGATCCGGCCCAACAACCGGGTCGACGATCGACCCGAGCTTGCTCCTGAACGCGAGATCGAGAAATCGCGGCCTCCGGCGAAGCAGCTCGGAGTGCGCGAGCGGCAGCAACGTGATCACCTCCATGCGACCGGCGAGACTCTCGGAGGCTCGAGGTAGCGCGAGCAGATCCGCGGATCCGGTCAGCAGAAAGCGCCCGGGGCGCCGATCCTGATCGACGGCGCGCTTGATCGCTCGCAGCAACTCGGGGGCGCGCTGCACTTCGTCGAGCGAAGCCCGGTCGAGCCCGCGCAGGAATCCCGCCGGGTCGGAGCGTGCCGATGCGAGGACCGTATCGTCATCCAGGGTGAGGTACGCGCGATGCCCGGCGATCAATTTCTCCACGAGCGTGGTCTTGCCGCACTGGCGCGGCCCGTTGAGAAGCACCACGGGGGTGTCGAGCAGGGCGCGATGTATGCGCGCAAGCACGAACCGCGGATAGAACTTGTCGTCTTGCTTCATCCAGCTCGCCCCTCGGGACGCCCTGGGGAGCATATCCTAGCTTCGTCCAATCGGGAGCCTACGGCCGTCCAATCGGGAGCCTACGGCCGTCCAATCGGGAGCCTACGGCCGTCCAATCGGGAATCTACGGCCGTCCAATCGGGAATCTACGGCCGTCCAATCGGGAACCTACGGCCGTCCAATCGGGAGCCTACGGCCGTCCAATCGGGAGCCAGCACGGCAGCACCGGCGAGCCAGACGAGCGCTACCGCATCACGGGCGGCAGCTCGCGAGCTCGAGCAGCTTCCTGCGCGCGGCTTCCCAGGCCGCCTCGTCGCGTGGCCACGACGGAGTTTCGCCGGCGTCGCCCAGGGCGCGCGGCACGAGCTGGGCGGCGAGCTCGTCGGCGGCGGTGCGGTTACAGGCGGCGGCGAGCTCGAGCAGCGCGTGGTCCTCATAGCCGCGGCGCAGCGCGGCGAGCCGCAGCGTGGGCTGGCAGCCGGGCAGCGCCAGCGCGCCGTCGAGGTTGCCGTGGTCCTCGCCGTCGTCGAAGCTGACCGGATCGGCGCGCGGATCGAGGGCGCGGCCCGGCATCGGCGCGCTCCCTCGGTTGTGACGGTCGTGCCAGTAGACCCCGTCCCACACGTACCAGATCGGGATCTTCCAGCGCCAGGCGATCCAGCCCCAGGTCCGCATCCCGGGCGGCTCGGCGTCGAGCACCATGGCGCCCGCACGCGGCGGCGCGCCGTTGTAGGTCCAGCGCGCGACGCGGTCGCCGCCGAGGTGGGCGGCAAGCGGCGAGATGTACAGATCGATGGTGTCGCCGTACTCGGGCTGCGGCTCGTCGGTGACAGCGAGGCGAAACCGGGGCGAGCCGCCGCCCGCGGCGCGCACGGCGTCGGCGAGCTCGCGCAGCTTGAGCCGCTGGGCCGGGCGGCGCGGCTCGTCGATCGGGATCGCGAACGGGACCTGCCCGGTGCCGGCGAACACCTCGATCCAGCGCCGGACCTGATCGGCAGCCTCGGCGGGCTCGTCGGAGATCCACACCGGCACGTCGTGGATCCCGGCCAGCCGCTCGCGTCGCGCCGGCCAGTTCTCGAGCTTGACGTCGGGGGACAGGAGGACGCCGTAGCTCGCGAACCGCGCGATGCACTCCGACTCGTCGGCGCTGGCCCAGCCGAGCTCGCGCGCGTCCTCGTAGGCCCAGACCCGCAGCGGCAGCGGCGGCAGGGTCACCGGAGCGATGGTCAGCGCGACGGGGATCGCGCGGCCGGCGACGGTGAGCTCGCCGGCGATCTCGCCCGGCGCGGCGTCGCGCGGGATCTCGAGCTCGAAGTACGCCGGATCGGAGGCCGGCGCGGGGTCGAGCGTCAGACCCTCGGCGTAGCGGCCGGCGCCGTGGCTACCGCCGTACATCGCGGTCGACGGCCGGCGGACCTCGAACGCCTCGACGGTGTAGCCGCGGACCCCGACCGAGCCCCGGGTGAACGCCAGGGCGACCGGCCCGCCGCCGCGATGCAGCACCTGCAGGCCGAGGACCTCGCCGCGCGCCGCGACCAGGGTGAGCCGCGTCCCGTCGAACCACGGCGAGGCCGCCGGCACCGGATCGGTGACCCGCAGGCGGGTCGACTCGCCGACGATCTGCAGCGCCGGACCCGGGCCGGGGCGGCCGCAGCCGGGCGAGATCGCACATGTGCCGACCAGCCACGCGCTCGATAGCACCACAGCTCTCACGCAGGACACACGTACCAGCCACCCCATCGGGTTGCCAGGCCTGGCATCGGACAACTATGGTGCACCCTTGTGCTCACACCGATCGTAGCGTTTGCAAAGGACTGGCACGAGGATCCGACCTCGAACCATCACGTCCTGCGCGAGCTCGCGCGGACCCGCCGCGTGCTGTGGCTCAACTCGCTAGCAACCCGCACGCCGAAGCTGTCGTCGGGCCGCGACCTCGGCAAGATCGGCCGCAAGCTCGCCGAGTTTGCGCGCGGGCCCCGGAACGTCGAGAACGACCTGTGGGTCACCACGCCGCTGGTCCTGCCGCTGCCGGGGAGCGCGGTGGCCCGCGCCGTGAACCGGCAGATCCTGCGCGCCACGATCCGCGCGCTGCGGCTGCGGCTGGGCATCCAGCGCTTCGAGCTGTGGACGTTCCTGCCCAACACCGCGGACTACGTCGGCACCCTCGGCGAGGACCTCGCGGTGTACTACTGCGTCGACGAGTGGTCGATGTTCTCGTACCTCGACCGTGCCCAGACCGTCGCCGCCGAGCGTCGCCTGCTCGAGCGGGTCGACGCGGTGTTCGCGATCAACCACGCGCTCGCCGACGCCAAGCGCGCGGTCAACCACGCCACGTTCGTGTCGCCACACGGCGTGGACCACGTGCTGTTCTCTCGCGCGCTCGACCCGGCCCTGGCGGTGCCGGCCGACCTCGCCGCCCTGCCCGGCCCGCGCATCGGGTTCTACGGCACGCTGCGCGACTGGGTCGACTTCGAGCTGATCGCGCACGTCGCGCGCGCCCGTCCCGCATGGTCGATCGCGCTGATCGGTCAGGTGCTGTGCGACGTGTCGGCGATCCGCGGCCTTGGCAATGTCCACCTGCTGGGCCAGAAGCGGCATGACGAGCTGCCCGGTTATTGCAAGGGCTTCGACGCCGGCATGATCCCGTATCGCATCGACGAACGCATGGCGTTCGTCAACCCGCTCAAGCTGCGCGAGTACCTGTCGGCCGGCGTGCCGGTGGTGTCCACGCCGGTGCCCGAGGTGGTGCGGTATGCGCACCTGTGCCGGGTCGCCGGCACGCCCGAGGCCTTCGTGGCGGCCCTCGACGCCGCGCTCGCGGAGGCCAGCCCGGCGTCGCGCCGCGCCCGCTCGGAGGCGATGGCGCAGGAAACCTGGTCCGCTCGCGTCACCGCGGTGACGCACAAGATCGCCGAGATCGCTCAAAGGAAGACCCAGAGGAACAGTCGATGAGCAATGCAAAATTTCGCGCCGGCATGGTCGGCGCCGGCAACATCTGCGAGTTCCACGTCGCGGCCGTCAAGAAGCTCGCGCCCGACGTCGAGCTCGTCGGCGTGACCGACCTCGACGCCGCGCGCGCCCAGGCCGCCGCGGAGAAGTGGGGCACCACCGCATACAAGGACCTCGACGCGCTGGTCGCCGCGGGCGCCAACGTGATCCACGTGCTGACGCCGCCGGGGGCCCACGCCAGGGTCGCGATCGCGGCGCTCGAGCGCGGCTGCCACGTGCTGATCGAGAAGCCGATCGCCGAGGACGCCGACGAGGGCCGCCGGATCGGCGCGCTCGCCAAGCAGAAGGGCCTGGTCGCCAGCGTCAACCACTCGCTGCTCTACGATCCGCAGGTCAAGCGCGCGCTCGACGCGGTCGCCGCCGGGGCGCTCGGCCAGGTGGTCTCGGTCGACATCCTGCGCGGCTCGGAGTACCCGCCGTACGAGGGCGGGCCGCTGCCGCCGTGGTACCGCGACGCGGGCTATCCGTTCCGCGACATCGGCGTGCACTGCATGTACCTCATGCAGGCGCTGCTCGGGCCGATCGAGGACGTCGAGGCCGAGTGGAGCTCGCTCGGCGGCGATCCCAACCTGGCGTTCGACGAGTGGCGCGCGATGGTGCGCTGCGCGCGCGGCCTGGGCCAGTTCCAGCTGACCTACAACACGCGTCCGATGCAGTCGCAGCTGATCATCCACGGTACCAAGAGCGTGCTGCGCGTCGATCTGTTCGCGATGTTCCACGGCAAGCGCTCCAACACGCCGCTGCCCAAGGCGGCCGAGCGCCTGGTCAACGCGTTCGTCGACTCGATCGGGCCGATGATCGACGTGCCGATCAACGTCTGGAAGTTCGTGCGCAAGGAGGTCCAGGCCTACCAGGGGCTGCGCGATCTGGTCACCGAGTTCTACCGCCGGCTCGCGGCCGGCGAGCCACCGCCGGTCCTGGTCGACGACGCCGCGCAGGTCGTGCACTGGGTCGAGAAGGTCGCGCGCGCCGCGGACGCCGAGCACACCGCGGGGCTTGCGAAGTTCAAGCTGTCCGACCGGGTGCCGTACCTGATCACCGGCGCGTCGGGCTCGCTCGGCAAGGCCACGGTCAAGCGGCTGCGCGCCGAGGGCCACCGGGTCCGCGTGTTCCAGCGCCGGATCCCGGCGCGCCCCGAGGACGGGATCGAGTACTGCTTCGGCAACCTCGGCGATCCGACCGCGGTCGATCGCGCGGTCGCCGGCGCCGAGATCGTCATCCACTGCGGCGCGGCGATGAAGGGCGGCTGGCCCGAGCACAAGGGCGGCACCGTGGTCGGCACCCAGAACGTGATCGACGCGTGCAAGAAGCACCGGGTCAAGCAGCTGGTCCACATCTCGTCGATGTCGGTGATCGACTGGGCCGGCTCGGCGGGCAACGGCCCGGTCAGCGAGGCCGCCAACCTCGAGCCCCGCCCCGACGAGCGCGGCGCCTACACCCGCGCCAAGCTCGAGGCCGAGCAGCTGGTCGCCGCGGCGGCCACCGCGGGGCTGCCCGCGGTCATCCTGCGCCCGGGGCAGATCTTCGGCGGCGGCATCCCGCTGATCAACGGCGCAGTCGCGCGCAGCGCGGGCGGCCGCTGGCTCGTGCTCGGCGACGGCAAGCTCGAGCTGCCGCTGGTCTACATCGACGACGTGGTCGACGCGATCACGGCGGCGGTCGCCAGGCAGCTGCGCGGCGGCGAGGTCATCCAGATCATCGACCCCGAGCACCTGACCCAGGAAGACGTGCTCGGCCTCGCCGGCGGCAACAAGGCGATCCTCCGCGTTCCCCGGCAGGTGGTGTTCGCGCTCGGCAAGCTCAGCGAGTATCCGCTCGGCGCGCTCGGCCGCCCGAGCCCGGTCGCGGTCTACCGCCTCAAGTCGGCGATGGCCCGCCTGCACTACGACAGCGACCGCGCGGCGCAGATCCTCGGCTGGCGTCCCAAGGTCGGCGTGCGCGAGGGTATCAAGCGCGTGCAGCCGCTGCCGTGACGCTCGACCTGCTCGAGCTCCTGCCGTCGCGGCGCGGGCATTTCCTGCTCGAATCCGGACACCACGGCGACCTCTGGCTCGAGCTCGACGCGCTGTTCCACCAGCTCGCGCGGCTCGCGCCGCTGATCGCGATGCTCGGCGACCGGATCGCGGCCCACGGCGTCGACGCGTTGGCGCCCGCCCGCGCGTAGCCGTCAGAACCGCGAGAAGTCGGGCGGACGGCGCGCCATGAACGCCTGGAACGCCTCGATCGCCTCGGGCGAACGCAGCCGCTCGCTGAACACCTCGCCCTCGACCCGCATGGCCTCGAGCACTGCCTCGCGGGTGGCGCGGCGGGTCAGCGCGCGGGTGGCGCGCAGCGCGCCGGGGGCGCAGCCGGCGAGGCGGCGGGCGGCGGTCGCCGCCGCGGCGTCGGGGTCGTCGACCACCGCGTTGATCAGGCCCCAGTCCAGCGCGGTCGGCGCGTCGAGCTGCTCGCCGAGCAGGAGCAGCTGGGCGGCGCGCCGAGCGCCGACGAGCGCAGGCAGCAGGACCGACGATCCTGCCTCGGGGACCAGCGCCAGGTCGACGAACGGGGTCTTGAACCGGGCGCTCGGCGCCGCATAGACCAGATCGCAGTGCAGCAGCATCGTGGTGCCAATGCCGATCGCCACGCCGGCGACCCCGGCGACCAGCGGCTTGTCGAACGCCGCCAGGTTGCGCAGGAACGCCAGCGCCCGGGGGTGCTCGCCGCCGCCGCCCTGCGCCGCGCGCAGGAAGTCGCCGAGGTCGTTCCCGGCGGTGAAGCAGTCGCGCGAGCCGCCGAGCACCACGGCACGGACCGCCGCATCACCGGCCGCGGCCTCGAGTGCATCCGCGAGCGCGGCGTACATCTCGAGCGTGATCGCGTTCTTCTTGTCGGGCCGGTCGAGCCGGACCGTGGTGATGTGATCGGCGGTCGTGACGTGGACGTGCTGGCTCATCTGGTACTCATACACCGCACCGCCGAGCCATGCACGCACGCCCAGCGCGGGCTCAAGAGGTGATCGCCGGCTCGAAGACTCGCCGGCTCAGTCCTGCCGCTCGCAGACCTGCTGGGTGCAGCCGCCGCCGTTCGGCGCGCAGACGCTGCAGCTCGCGTTGCAGCAGAACGTGCCCTTGCCGCAGACCGCGGTGCCACAGATCACGCCGAAGCTGTCGTCTTCAGCCGGCGCCGGCGTCGGCGCCGCGGAGGACTCGGACGGCGTGGACGTGGCCGCACCGCACGACGGCACGACCGTGCCGCCCGCAGCCTGGCACAGACACGGGTTGCACGCCTCCCGGCAGGTGCCGTCGCGCATCTGACACTGCGTGCCCACGCCGCAGATCGTGGGGCACGCATGGCCCAGGCCCTGAGTGACGACCTCGTCGGGCTGGGTCGGCGATGCCGGCGGCGGCTCGACCGAGCAGCCCACACCGATCACGAACAGGACCGACAATACAGAGAATACACTACGCATCTGGAAGACTCCTTGTTGGACAGATGACTCCGAGCGACACGTCGCCTCCGCGACACGGAGGCACGCGGACACGCGGTACACGCGTGCGCCGCATCTGTGTTTGACGTACGCGGCGCGCGGAGTCGCAGACATTCTTGCGACACATCCGGCAATGATCGAGCACCATCAGCGTGCTCTCACCGCGGGATCTGTTCCGCCGAGCGTCCGGGCTCGGGGTCACAAGATCTGCTCAGCGCGACTCGCGATCACTCACGCGGCCGTGCGGTCACTCGCGCGGTCGCGCGATCACTCGCGCCAGGCATCGCCGGCGCGCGCGAGGCGATCGGCCACGGCGGCGAGCCGCGCTCAGTGGTCTTTCCAGTCCTGGAGGTCGACGATCGGCGCGTCCGGGGCAGCTGCGGGCGCAGCCTCCTCGCGTTTGGCGTCATCAGCGGCGTGAAGGAATGTAACCGGCGTGCCAGTCGCCGACCGGTTGGTGGCTGGCAAGGTGTGGTGCTCGACCGCGAGGTCGTCCCGGAGCAGGTAGCCGGTCAAGCTGATCGGGCTGCACGCTTGCTCGGCGGCCACCGGAACCTCGTCCTTGGCCGTGGTGTTCTGGGTGCCGGCGTGGAGCTCGGTCACCGCGACGTCGTCGTTCGCCACCTCGTTTGCCGCGATCTCCGCGATGATCTCGGTGACGTGCTTCACCGAGATCGCCACGTCGCGCAGCGCGGTGCCCGACTGGTGAGCGAGCCGGGCGCCCTGCCCGACGCTCTGCATGTTGTCCTGGGCCTGCGCCTTGATCTCGCGCACCGCCGTGCTGCAGCGCTGCGCCAGGTGACGGAGGTCGGTCGCGACCGTCGCGAACCCGCGGCCCTGGTCGCCGGCGCGTGCGGCCTCCACCGTGGCGTTGACCGCCAGCAGGCTGGTCTTGAACGACAGCTGCTCGATCACGTCGATCATGTCCGCCAGCCGGACCGAGCTCTCGGTGATCGCGGACATCGCCGCGGCGACCTTCTCGGTCGCGCGCTCGCTGCTACCGGTGACGTCGCGCGCCTGGGTCGCGAGCTGGTGGGCCTGAACTACGCGCTGGGATCTCGAGGTTCGGTTCACGTCGTCTCCTTGCCCATTGGGCGCCGCGACACGGGGCATCGGCACCCCCGGCTCCGGCCGCCACAGAAAATTTCATCGGCCGAGCCGGGCGAACGTGTAGGGCGGATCTTTCGGGGGCCACGAATTTTGCGCTGCGCGGTTTCCCCCTGTGCGTCCGGCTCCGACAAGGTAGGCTTCCTACGATGTTCCGGGAGGACTACCTGCTGCGGATGATCCAGCAGCTGGTCGATGCCATCGCGCGGATCGCCGGGCTCAACCGGCGCCATGACCACGATCAGGCGCTGGTCGAGGCCGATCAGGCGTGGAGCGGCCTGCTCGGGGTCCCGATCGAGCTGGTCCACGCCGTCGACAGCCGCACGCTCGCCGGGATGCTGCGCGAGCCGCCCCGGATCCGGCTCGCCGCGCAGCTGGCGCGCGAGCAGGCGCACGCCCTGGCCGGCAAGGGCGACGCGGTCGGCTCGGCCGCGCGATGCCGGCGCGCGCTGGAGCTGCGGCTCGAGGCCCGGGCGCTCGAGCCGAACGACCGCGTGGCCGAGGACGACGCGGCGATCCGCGAGCTCGCGGACCTCGTCCCGGTCGACAAGCTGGCGCCGCGTTACCAGGCCATGCTGGCCAGCGCGCGCTGAGCCCCCAGACCGATGAGGCGACGATCAGGCGACGATCAGGCCACGATCACCTCGCTGCGCCCGCCGCCGCGCTGCACGACCCGGACGTGGGCACCGACGCGCTCGACCAGCGCCGGCACGTGCGAGATCACGCCGACCTGTCGCCCGGTGGCCTGCAGCGCATCGAGCACCGACAGCGCGCTGTCCAGCGTGGCCGGATCGAGCGTGCCGAAGCCCTCGTCGATCAGCAGCGTGCGGACCCGGACGTCGTGGGCCGACATCGACGACAGCCCGAGCGCGAGCGCGAGCGAGACCAGGAAGCTCTCGCCGCCCGACAGGCTCTGGACCGAGCGGACCTCGGCGCCGAGATCGCGATCGATCACCTGGAGCTCGAGATCGTGGCGCGGCACGCGCTCGAGCTGGTAGCGCGGCGCGAGCTCGTCGAGGTGCGCGTTGGCGACCGCGAGCAGACTGTCGAGCGTGAGGCTCTGCGCGAAGCTGCGGAACAGCTTGCCGTCGTGCGAGCCGATCACCTCGCCGAGCACGCGATCGACCTCGGCGCCGGTCTCCTCGGCCTCGACCTCGGCCAGCGCAGCGGCGCGGCGATCCCGGGCCTCGGCGTCCGCGGCGAGCTGTGCGGCGAGCTGCGCGGCGCGGCGCTCGGCGGCGGTCACCGCGGCGGCGAGCGCGTCGAGGTCCGGCGCGGTGGCGAACCGGTCGGCGTCGTCGGCGCCACCGGTCGCGGCCAGATCTGCCGGATCAGGCCTCGGACGCGCCGCGGCATGCTCGATGACCTGGCGCTCGCGCTCGGCCACGACCGCGCGCGTCCGCTCGACGGCGCGGTCGAGCGCGGCGAGCCGCTCGGACAGCGCATCGACCCGCGCCGGATCTCCCGACAACAGCCGGCGCAGCTCGTCGTGGGCGAACCCGGCCGCGCCGCGGACCGCGTCGAGCTGCGCGGTCGCGGCGGCGAGCTCGCGGCGCAGCTGTTCGCGGCGCAGCTCGGCATCGCCGCGCCGCGCGGTGTGCTCGGCGACCGCGCGATCGACGTCGCGCGCCTCGCGCTCCACGTCCGCCGCGTCCGCCGACAGCGCGGCATCCGCGTCGGCGACCCGCTCGGCGCGCCCGCGCCAGGCATCGGCCGCCCCGGCGATGGCGATCCGCACGATCGCCAGCGGCGAGCTCGGCGTCACCGCCGGCGCGCGCCGCGGTGCGGCCGCGGCCTGCAGCCGCGCGACCAGCGCCACCGCCAGCGCCGCGTCGACCTCGCTACCCCGGTCCACGCCGGCCGTGTCATCGCGCCCCACCGCCCCATGACCGCGCCGCGCAGCCGCTGCGTCGACCTCGCCGCTGGCCCGGTCCACGCCCGCCGCATCCTCGCGCCCCGCCGCCCCGCGACCGCGATTCGCCGCGCCATCGAGCCGGGCGCTCGCGGCCACCTCGCGCGCGCTGCGGCCCCGGCGCGCCGGTGCCCCGGCCGGCGCCGCGGGCTGCTGCGCCGC
>Ga0307515_10024280_pt1 | contig 10570 bp, 1 predicted proteins | sample 17_EM_MG_FD_194513 | JGI IMG/M metagenome (GOLD analysis project Ga0307515, IMG submission 194513) | Populus trichocarpa ectomycorrhiza microbial communities from riparian zone in the Pacific Northwest, United States - 17_EM | ecosystem: Host-associated > Plants > Roots > Unclassified | place...
GTTAGAATATCACGTGAATTTAAGTTGTTTGTATCTGCATCAGTGCGCGACCGTCGCGTGACCGTCACATGACCGTCGCACGCCCATACCGAAAACACTACCTCGCATTTGCATTACCTTTCCCTACCCCAGCCTCTAACTGTTGAGTGCCGCCGCGGCCACCTACCTGGCTCTGTTCGCGTTGATACATCGACTTATTGCGAGCTATCAGCATTTAAACAGAATACTAGGTATACTACGCGTGGGCGCAGGCGCAGGCGGAGCGCGGGCGTGCTCGCGGAGGCAGTTTATAGACAGGCAGTTCGTGGACATCAAGTAGAGGCAGTAGCACCTAGATAAGTTCGCACGGCGCCTTACAGAGTACTGCGCAATCGAGGTGTACAGCCATAAGAATTTGATTTTAATAATTTGATTTTCGCGATGCAGATGCAAACAACTCAATTCACGTGATATTCTAACTTAATCAGGAAGGATCTAAACTCAATCAGTGGGGGGTGTCTATGTATCAATTGGGGGGTGTCCGTGTATCAATTAGGGGGTGTCCACCTACCGCTGTCCTTTTTATATAGTAGCTATACTTTATCTCCCTCCTTAAGATCTAGTCCTTTAGATCTCCTAGTATTATAGTACTTTTTTTATTTTTCTTATACCTTTTTCGCTAATTCTATAAGGTTTATATAAAGATTTATTAATGTCTTTATTCTTTCTTTAGCTATACTACTTGTTTTCTTTACTTACTATAATAATAACAATGTTCTTAGCTTATATCTATAATTTGCCTTAAATAGTAATATACCTATTCCTTCTTATAGTGTTGCGTTATATATAAACTATATATCCGTAGCCTACGTAGCTGCGCCTTAACCACCTACCCTCTCGGGTAAGTGGTGAATATCCTAATCGCCAGGACACCTTAATCGCCATAATTAATCAACTTTCTTAATTATTTAATTACTACACAACCACCAATATAAGTGATTATCTGTCTACTAAAAACCAGGTCGCTTGCCTTGCTTAAGCTATCTATAATAGCGAATATCCCTTAATTGCAGAGGCAACGTATAAGAACCCTAACCTATATAGTCGCGTCAAGAATCGCGTTACTGGACGAACGTTTTAATTAGATTGACCTATAATAAATAGGCTACTTAATGATACCGAAGAAGAAGGCATTATGCTATAGATAACACGGCTAAACGATATTGGTTAACGCCCTGGCATTTCTTTACTCGAACGACACGTTAATTATATCCTTGCTAACTGTTATATAGATCCTACTAAACCACTACCTACCTGCGGCACTAAATGGGCTATACGCTTCTGCAAGCGCTAAAAGGTTATACTTAGGACTAAGGTATCTAAAGAGGTAAAGAGACAGGCCGCTAAAGATCCTATTTTTATAAAAGAGTAGTTTAACGCGTTAGGGAGGGACATTAAGAAGTACGCCGTATAGTATAAAGATATATATAATATAGACGAATTAGGCATACGTATAGGGCAAGGAAAGAAAGAGAAGGTACTTATTATTTATAATAAGGCAGCATGGTATAAGGCAGGTAAGGCGTTTAACTGTAAATTTGTTACGGTTATAGAGACAATTTACGCAGACGGCTATGTTATCCCGCCTCTTATTATCTTTAAAGGTAAGACCTACTAGATGCGCTAGTACTTAAAGACAGCAATTCCCGATAGCTATACTATCGGTATTAGTAATACGGCGTATATAAATGACAAGATTACGCTTAAATGGATTAAACACTTTAATCTTTATACGCAAAATCGGATAAAGGGTGTATATAAACTCCTTATTCTTAACGGCCACGGCTCTTATAAGACGCTAGAATTTACGCAATACTGTATTAATTATAAGATCTTACTAGCCTGCTTTCCCTTATATCTTATATATAAGATGCAGCCGCTTAATATAGTTGTGTTTTAGCCATTTAAGCACTAGTACGGTGAGGCCGTAAACTAGGCTTACTATACTAGCGTATTTAAGATTAATAAAATGGAATTTCTTTACCTTATTCCTGACGTACGGAAGCATATATTTAAGAAAGCAATAATTAAAGCGGTATTTGCAAAAACTAGCCTTTACCCGTTTAACCTAAAGAAGATATTTAATAAACTACCTCTACTACGTAAGGCTATACTAGAGAAGGACCTATAGTTAACGACTATTAATATTATAATACTAAAAACACTTAGGCAGGTAAGCGACCTAGCTTCGTATATTAGGTAGAATTGGCAGGAATAGGAGAATAAGGACCTAAATAAGGCTATATAGAAATATATATACAGGGCAGAGATTCAGCTCTAGGCGTTTAGATCTCTTAAATGGCAGCTAAAGGAGACTAAGGCTAAGAATGAGCAACGTTAAAAGTAGAAGGCTAATGCTAGAAAGGTTATATAGAAGTTTGGGGTAATTACAGTTATAGAGGATCGTTTACTAGTTAAAAAGAGGAAGAAATCTGATGAAAAGAAGCTCGTAAATAAGCGTAAAAAGTAGGCTAAAATACTAACACCAGAGCCTAAGACTCCTAATAACTCTAGGGATGAATATAGTAAATAAAATAAAGCGCGTGAGCAGCAGGAAGACTTGTAATTATTACTGTAGTGGTGCTATATAATTAATTCTTTTTAAACCCTAGCGATTAAGGTGTCCTGGCGATTAGAATGTCCACTACCTACCCAAGAGGGTAGGTGGTTAAGGCGCAGCTACGTAGGCCACGGATAACTAGTAATAATAATACCTAATTATTCTGTATATAATTAATATAATATCTTAGATACTATTCTAGCGTCTAATTTAATCTTTCTGTTTAACCGTCCGTCTGCGGATAATATATAGTAGAAGTTATTGCTTTAACTCCTTATTCCGCTAAGAATACCTCCTAAAATACTGCTATAAATCTTAGATTTCTATCTAATATAACCTTACTTAGTGCTCTATATCTTATAAATACTTCCTTAATATAGATTTTAGTAATATATTCTACTGAGATTTCTTCTATATATGCTATAAAGTAGCCCTATTTAGTTAACTTATCTACTATTACTAAAATCGCGTTATGCTCTTATCTGGTAATAGGATCTTTTAACTTTAGTAACTTAATAATAAAGTCCTATAATATAACCTTCTATAGTCTCTCTGGTATTTTAATAAGTTATAGCTCTCCGTATAGCTTATACCTTATTAGTTTATTTCTTTAGCAATCTAAATACTCCTTTATTACTTTTCTAGCAATACTTTAAATTTTATTAATAATATATTCTTCTTAAAGTCTTAATACTAAACCTGTTGCTTTATTATGTCCTTAAGTTATTCCCTTATAAAAATCTTCTATAAAATCTTCTATAATACTCTTTAGGATATACTTTACTTCTTAATTTTTATATATATCTATCTATAGATCTTCTAGCTATACTTTTAGAATTCTTTATACCTAAAAGCTCTTTAGTGTCTTATAGACTCTTTCTAGTTTATTATCCTCTTAAGTTACTACTAGCTTAGGGTAGTTATATCTAATTAATCCGTCCTTATCTCTGCGTAGTATTGCTTTTAATAGTTTCTTATTATTCTATAGTTTAGCCTTTCTACTTAGCGCGTTTACTCTTATATTTTTAGTCCCTTTAGTATACTAAATCTTAAAATAATATTTTATAAGTATCTCTACCTATCTAACCTATCTGCAATTAAGTTCTTTTATTATTAGGAACCCTATTAGGTTCTTATAATCTATTTTAACTATAAATAGTTTTTCTGCGCCTTATAAGAATGCTCTCTATTCTTTAAGTGCTATAACTATACTTAATAACTCCTTATTATAGATGTTATAGTTTAACTTTAGTAGTATTATCTTTTAACTATAGTATACTACTAGATGCTATGCATTCCTATACTTTTATAGTAAGTATACTCCTAGTATAAAGTCTAATATATCCGTTTCCACAACTATATCTAGCCCTAGTTAATAGATTTTAAGGATTAGCTTCTAGGTAAATAATTTCTTAAGTTCCTTAAATAACTTCTTTTATTTATCTCTCTATACTTATAGTTCCTCTTTCTTTATAAGTCTAGTAAATAGTTTAATATTCTTTAACTACTATCCCTTGGAACGCCGATTTGCGTCCATCTGTTATCGATAAGAACTAGCCAATAATATCAATAGGATCAAGGCTCCGTGATTCGGAGAATGTAAAGAAGCAAGCAGAGCCCAAGGCTGTGGGGGAGGTTCTTTTACCTTGCGATTTGGACTAATTTGATATTGGGTCGGTTCAACAAGATCTATATTATTAGAAGTACTTTTAGAAGACATGGTTAATAAAAATCTATTGCTTGAATCTATGCGCGTATTTTTGATTTTCCGCACGGACCACTTCTAGATGGACGCCGGCGTTCCATGGGATACTATAAACCTCCTGTAGTAGTTATAAACCCCTAAAAATAACCTTAACTATATTATATTCTCTAGTTCTTACCAACTTACTATAGCTTTAATTTTCTTTAAGTCTATACTAATATAACTTAGTTTAATAATAAATTTAACAAAATTAGTCTTTTTAGTAAAGAACTTACATTTCTTAATTACTACTAGCATCTATTCTTTTTATAATCTCTTTAAGACCCATTTAACATATTCCCCGTATTATTCCTTAGTTATTAAATAGATAATAATAATATTAAGGTATGCCATAATAAACTTATTAAGGTGTTCTCTTAATATGCTATTAATTCGTTTCTAGAATATTGCTAATATATTTATTAATCTAAATTATATAACTAATGGTTTATATAGTCCTTTCTTTAACCTAAAGGCTGCCTTTTATTTATTACCTTCTTTAATTCTAATCTAATGGTACACCTATTTTAGATTTATCTTTATAAAGATTTACGCATTACCTATCCGGTCTTAGATTTTGCTAATTAAGGGTAAAGGATACCTATTCTTCCAAGTAATACTATTTAACTATCTATAGTTAATATATAGCCTAAGTTTTCCGTTCTTCTTTAGTATAAATAATACTAGATATTCCGCTAATAACTATAATAGTCTAATATATCCCTTTTATAAGTTCTCCTAGATAAACTCCTTAAGTGCTTTTAACTCCTCTTAAGTAAGCTTATAGGTTAGAAAGAACCTTAGACTTATTTCTAGTTCTAACTCTATCTTATAGTCCTATACTATATAATTTACTAGCTTTTTACTTTTTAGGCTCTATAGTTTTTTGCTATATTTATAGTATCTCTTTAGTATATAACTTAAGCCTTACTTAGTCTCTTTATATATTACTCTAACTTAGTACTATACTAACTTAGTCTACTATTACATCTTATATTATTAAGTATTTTAAATATTAACCTAACCTATAATCTAATTAATCTTTAAATTATATTCCTATAACTAAGGCATTCCTAATACTGCCTTATCCCGTTTTAATATTAGGATATTAAAAGATATCTTAATTTATCTCCCTTTAATAGTTATCTAAATAGGTCCTGTTTTAAGATTAATAATCCCTTCTCTATAGGTTATTAGATCTCCTAAAATTATAACTAATAGGTAAGGTTATTCCTTCTATCTATAAGGTAATCCTATTATTTTAACTACTATTAGTAAGATATAGTTCCGCATTACTCTACTATATATTAATACTTTAAACTACTAATCTTACTAATTAACTTATAAATTTAGGTATTATCCTTAAATTCCTTTAAGGGTCTAAGGCTTTACTACTAGCTCCCTTTAGTTTTATAGGCCTCTACTTTTCTTAACTATTAGCTACTTAATTCTATTATACTTAGCTTACTCTTTAGCTAATACCTAGTTTACTTTTTGCCCTCTATATACTATAGATATATATTCTTTAGGCACTCCTATTACTATTATCCGTCTAAGCATTCTTCTATAAGGAATTTTTTTAATTAAAGTATTAAGTCTTCTAACTCCTAAACTTCTATTAGATTCTATTTATATATATACTTAGCATTTCTATACTATTACTTATCTAGCGCCTAATATATTCTTATAGGGTACTTCCAATTCTTTTCTTTTATATTTTTATATATTTTATATATATTATCCACGTATATAATCTATAATAGCGTATAGTATACTAGGTGTTACGGACGCTTTAAGTACGATGTTACAACTACTTAGGAAAGAGTTAGAAGAAGCTAGTTAGTTAATCTAGGTACGGTCTAGGATAGATCCGGTAAAACTATATAACGAGGAATGGTAGTATAAGTTACGTAAGGTGATTTGTGTAATCTATATAATCTATAGGATCTATAACAGAGTAAATAGAGCACACGTATATTATATATAAGAAGGATTTTATAGGAGTACGGTTGTGTATTTAAGGACCCTTAGTCTTTACCTAGATAGTTCCTTCCTTATAGTAATTCTTAGAATACAATTGGAGTTAATTTATTAGGCAACCACTCCACTAGTTATTATTACGTTGTTGACTTTAATTTATATTACCTATACACCTAGCCCAATAATAAGCCTATCGTAGTACTTGCTATAAGGTTCCGTTATATAATTACTACCTAGTTATAGTATTAAATATAAAAAGTCGAATAACATGCCACTAAAAGTAGCCACCACAACGCTATTAACGGCGGCAACTACTTTAAGGTTAGAAGGCGACACTAATATAGCAGATACTAATTTATAGCAACCTGTAACGGTCGGACAATTATAAGAAATAGTTGACTAGCTAATAATAAACAATGCGGCGCTAGAAGAAAGGGTTAATAGGATAAGGGCAGCAAAGATTAAGTTACTATTAATTAAAAGATATTTAGGAGAAAGATTAAAGCTTAAAGGGTTTCTTACGTAAATACACTTTAAAGTTATACAGGAAGAGGTGAAACTGCTAATACCTATAGATCGAATAGCATATACGGGACTATTCCTATTAGGAAGAGCACTTAAGTAGTTTAAGCCTTACCTTATAGAAATATAAGTAAACGGAATAACAACCACTAATTAGGAGGTATAATTTATATTCTTAAGCTAAGAAGGGTTTATAGAGCGACTTATACAAATATTTAGAGACCTAGAGGTAGTAACTATAGCAAAAAAAAAACTCTAAGACATTACGTAATAAACCTTAGTAATTAAGTATATAACGTAGTTCTAGACGCTAGCTATATAAGTTAAGTAAAATAATAGGGCGCTTATAGTACAGTATAAACAGGGACTTAAGGCTAAAGTTTAGGACGTAATTATCCTAATAGAAGATGCGGACACCCTATAGGAATTAATAGACTAAGTAATTAAGATTAATAATTAGATCTACTAAAGGGAATAGGCTAAGAGAGGTTAGGATAGAGTTTTATAGTTATATAAGGCGTAAAGCACGTAATAACTAAAGCTAAATTAGAAATTATAGTATAGCGCAAAGCTAATGGACCTAAGTGGTACTAAAGAAGCCTATAAGAGATAAAGTAAGAAACTATAAAAACCTAGAGGTTAAGGATCTAGTAATTATAGAACTAAGGAGTAAAGGCTAAACCAGGGATCTTAGTAGCAGAAGATGTTTAGGCGGACTCTATAGTAAAGTTAGTAGTTTAAAGACAGAGCTTATATAAATTATAGAAAATAAGGTTACTTTATAAGGGATTATAAAAATAGTTAGAGTTACTATATAATAAAGGGAACTAGACTAGTAAAAGATATATACGTATAAAGAAACAATAGTATACTATAAGGAACAAAGAAATATTTAATTAAAAGTTTTGCGTTTTGTTATAATAACGCATGCTAAATTTATAAAGACACTAAGTATAGCGCAAGATATTAGCCGTAAGAGCTAAAATCCTTAGAATATAGGGGAACTAACAAACCATTATATAGGTTAGATATTAAAGACGACAAGTTTAATATAGGTAAAACATTTACAGATAATAAGGCAATAAGGGTAGCTTATTAGGAGCGTATAAACCTTAAAGAAGTTATATTAGAAGTAGAGACTAAGACCGCTATAAAGTAAGGTTTAGTAACGGGTATTATAACACTATTAAATACGGCATCTATCGCTTTATAAGACGAAAGGAAGAGTATTATATAGAGATTAAGTAAGCAGATAACTACTAGTGCTAATTTATCGCTTAATAAAGGTAAAAGGCTAAAAGCTTAATGTTACAGTGCTGTAATAAAGTAGATTAAATAACTACGTTATAGTATAAAGAGGCGAAGAAGGTAAAAAGGGGGTATTATATATAAATAGTAGGGCCGGCCGCTAAGTCGCTAGTGGTGGGCCAGCTAATAGTAGGAAATAATACGAGATAGTATAAAATAGTATACGTTAGGTTAGTGCCATAACAGTACCCTTCTCCCCTAGATAGTTTAATCCCTAAACTAAATAGATAACTTAAAATAGGTAGTATATAGGGTTACCTATTTTTTACTATAAAGGTATTAGTTCCGCTTACCGCCCTTAACTAAGCTAATGGCGATTTTCTATACCGGGCATAGAAAATCCTAATTAGTTAGTTTAGTAAGTAAGGTTAGCAGAACTCTATACTACCACCTAAATTAATTTATATAGCGTTTCTTGGCGAGAATTTAGCTAATTAGACAACTTTAATTGCTAGTTAAAGTTCTATAACATCTTAACCACCATAAATTTTAATACAGTGGTCGGCTGTAACCTTAGCGTAACTTTTCCTTATCTCATACTTAGTTTAGGGGTCTTAGCTTCTTAGGGTGTTGCTTATAAAGCGCTATATAGCTTATTCGCAACCCTTTAGGTCTTCCTTTAGCTGCTAGGTTATATCTTTATAATATTTCCATTTAGTCTTATAAGTTAGGCCCTAGGGGTCTTTATTATATATATTAAGGATTTTCTTAAACTTCCATTTGTCTTCTATATTGTCGTTATTATCTTTCTCTGCTACTCGTCCTTATATATTATGGCGCTCTATAGTATTAATATTTGCTTAACTAGAGGTCTCTTTAGTAGCCTAGAGGCGGACCTTAAATATATAAAAGGATTTATTTACTTAGATATAGTCTAGAAGGTTTACTATAACTACTTCTTAATATACTGCGAGTATGGAGTATAGGCCGTTCTATTTATCATCCCATTTCTTTTTAGGTTTATTTATCTTTATATTTTCTAAGCTAACCATAACTATATCGCCTTTGTAGAATAACGCGCTCTTATCTTTATAGGTATTAGCATTATTTTTATAGCATTACTATAAAATCCGGGCTAGGGCCTTAAGCTGTGTTAATATCCGCTTAAAGTGGTTAGCCACAGAGTTTACGCGGAAGAACTCCTTCTTTACTTATACTAATAGCGTCAGTAGGTAGGGGCCAGTAGGCTTAATTCTAAGGCGAGGGTTAAAGCTATAGTTTGCAAAAAACGGGGAGATACCTATACTCTTATTAACTTAGTTATTTATAGTAAACTTAATAAGCGGCAGGTAGTTAACCTAGTTGTCCTATATAAAGCTAACAAAAGTATAAAGGTATTTATTTACGGCAGCGTTAATAATTTTAGTTTAGCCGTCTATTTTTGGGTACTAGGCTAAGCTTAGTCGCAAGGTTATCTTAAGGCGTTTACTTAGTTATTGCCAGAAGTTACTAATAAATTATATACCGCAATTAGAGATAATTATGCTTAGTATACTATAGAGCTTATATACGTTATTAATAAAGCTATTAACTAGCTCCTTTATTAAGAGTCCTATTACTAAAATAAGGTATTATATTTTAGTTAGGCGGTCTATAATAATAAGGATATATTTATATACCTTACTATAGCGTTAGTATACCAGCAGTGTTATAATATAGTTAATTAAAATATTAGTTTACGGGCGGGCGGGTAATTCTAGTAGCTTTAAAAAACCGGGTGGGGTAGAATAGGGGGTCTTAGTATAAAAGTATAGGGTATAGTCTTTAACAAAGGTAGCCGTAAACTAGGAGATTCTTAGCTACTAGTATATTTAGTTTAAGAGATTAAGAGTCTTAACCCGGCTAGGGTAATTAGTAGGGCCGCTACTATAAGAGTAATAGGTAACTTTTAGGCAGAGGTCTAGGGCGTTAGGGATAAAGAGATGTTAGCGGAAGTAGATCTATCTATTAACGATACTATATTCTAACTTATTATAATAGAGTAATTTCCTAATTTTCTTTAGCTAACGGCGAGCTTTCTAATTACATAGGGCTGCTATTATATCTCTTACAAGTTTATTCTCCTAGTATCCTAGCTAGATTAACTTATCTAGTAACTTTTTAGCTATTTTAGGGTCTAAAGCGGCTATAAACTCCGCGTTATTAGAGTTATAAAATTTATATAGTAATTCTTCTAAGATTATAGGGTTAACTTTCTGGGGCGGTATAACGACTTAGGCTTAGTGGCGGAGGTGTTTATTATTAGCATCCTTAGGCCTTATTCCTAGTAGCTAGCTTAGGGCATTAGGGAGCGTGGCTTTACTGCTAGGTCTATATATAATTATAAAGTTAAACTATAAAAGGAACTCTGCCTATTAGACTTGGCGCTAGTTTAGCTACTTAGTAGTTATAAATATCTATAAGTTCTTATGGTTAGT
>Ga0307515_10024281_pt1 | contig 10570 bp, 12 predicted proteins | sample 17_EM_MG_FD_194513 | JGI IMG/M metagenome (GOLD analysis project Ga0307515, IMG submission 194513) | Populus trichocarpa ectomycorrhiza microbial communities from riparian zone in the Pacific Northwest, United States - 17_EM | ecosystem: Host-associated > Plants > Roots > Unclassified | place...
TTTGTATCCACCTCGTCCGTTCCGTTCCCCTTGTATTTTCCACCTTTCGCGTTCACGGTTTCAATTCCTTCGATGCTCTCAATCCGCCTCCTTGTTTCGATTTGATGTAGCATTAGCGACGTCCCATTGTATTGGACTATTGGAATACGCATTTCTTAAACCTTTTATGGCGACCGATGTCTCTGTACTCACAAGTCTAGACGAATATCCAGAGCCTTTTAAGTAAGGGGGCTGGAAAGTCACCAAAACGTCTTAACTTTTTCAACTTCTCATGTGGAGAAACAGGTTCAGACGCAAGAACAGACGTCGACCACAGGATGCAGCACAACTCTCTCAGCACGCGTAGCAATCGCACTCGTACGTACCACTAACGCAACGATTAACGTGATTTGTGGATCAGACTTGGCGGACAATATCGCGTTCACGGGTTCTCCAAGTCCAACCGTCCACTCTGTATCAATGTACTGTCCAAACCACGGGCACGAAAAGCGCAAACGTGGGAACCACCGCGTCATTCTCCCTTCGGGCCCTCACTCAGCGCCTTACTGCTACCAGTTCTACGTACTGTACAAATCACATCTACGAACTCGTGTTCGATTATTGCCATCACAGTGCAGTGACCCCCAAAGACCAAACTGTCACACCTGTGCGGTAGCTTGCCATTACGGTGCGCACTTTCGAAGTACATGGAACAAGCAGAGTTGTGCGACCACGGAAGGCATACTATGATGGACGCGACGAAAGGAAAGCATAAGCAATTTGAACGTGATGCGCTTGCCCCGATCACACCAGTAGTCACTAGGTTGGTACACATGGTAACGTTAGGTTGGTGTATTCAGGCCCTGATACAATACATAAATCGTAAACGGCGACGCTCAAAAAACACACCTCACTCCCTGGCTCTTCAATAAGGCAATAAGCGACGGGAAGTGCGCGGGGTGCACTCCCGGAAGTCAAGTGCCCACTTCATGTAAGCGAAATGGCCATAAGCGCCCACTTTTGGCAGAGGAAGTAGGCGAGAAAAAACGAGCGCTCATAAGTGGCCGGGAGTTTTGCTGATGGCCAGTGGGTTCGGCAGTTCGAAGCTGCTTCATACTCGGCAGACGAGGTCTGCGTCCCACTCGTCCGATCCGATCCCTTCGTGAACGAGGAACATAGAACTCGGATCGTACTTCTGCTTGATGGCTCGGAGTTTATCGTAGTGAGTCCCAAAGAACGATTTCTTCCAGTCGAATTCATATCTCGACGCCTACGGGCACGCGCAATGAATTTTAAAAAAAAAAAAAAGGAACTGAGTCGGAGGACCGTGAATAGACGCGGGACTCTCACCTCGTTGAGGTATGCACCGGATTCTGGAGCTATGCCTTCGAGGATCCTCATATCCTGGATGAGGACCTGACGAGCAGCTTCGATCTCTGTCAGATCCGCACCATCCCGCCAGCTCGTACCGATAAACACAAGAGCCAGGCTATTTCTCCAAGCAGGGTTAAGTCCCATAGAATCGGGGTCAACACGTGAAACCTGTCCGCCGGTGACGAGCCTGTAGTGATAAAGTTCTCAGGATCTGAGTTCGTGAGTCCTCGGGATTATAGGAAAGACTCACGAGTACCCGATCACAGATGTAATCTTGAGCAATTCCGCGGCCAAGTCTCCGGGCCTATCGGTCTCAATGATATCCTCCGGTATCAACCAGGATGAAGCCTCTACCGGGATCCCGACCAGATCTCCGGTGATGGCGAGCAGGGATTCATACCAGCTCCAGAGATCTTGGAAGACCGCAGTGGAGTTTTGAACCGAGACACCTGGCTGCGAGGCCGCAAATTCGAAGAACGGAAGGAATATGGCCTGGGTCTCTTCGGCTGTGACGTTGGGTGACAGCACGAAGAGCCGAATCTGACCTGCAAATATGTTGCAATATCCTCCGTATCCTTGCTCGACGAGCGAGGGAGTCAGACGAATGATCTCCGCGAGTATGTTTTGGGTTGAGTCGGCGTTGGTGGAATTGACTGAGAGAATGGCGGAAGATAGAAGTGTGGATGGGTGTGTCTTGTAAGTCACTGAAGTGACGACGCCCCAGGTACCCCCACCTCCACCTCGGAGGGCCCAGAATAAATCCTCGTTCTGGTATGGGTTGGCGATGACGTGGTTACCGCCTGCAGTCACAATCGTTATCTCCAATACGTTGTCCACGCCTGCAGAACAATCGGTGAATAAAACTCGATCCTTATAGGTGAGTTTAGCGTACCAAGACCATAGTTTGGAGCTGTTGCGCCGTGGCCGCCACCTGCGAGCCAGCCGCCGGCAACACCGACGCTTCGACCAGAAGCACCGAAGATGTCCCGATTGTGTTTTCTTGCCGCCTCGTACGCCTCAAACCATTGGACACCGGCTCCAAAAGTAAACACTGGCGTCATGCGACTTTCTCGTCAGCGGGAAACCCGGACTCGACCGAAAATACCGGGAACGAACCATTATCATATGTGACTGAATCGGTTGCACCGGTGGGAGAGAATGAGTCGTGGAAAGTGATGTCCTTCATATGATGGATCCATATCAAGAAAGAATCCCTGGCGGAGCTCCTTCCGAGGAAGTCGTGTCTGATCGAAACCTCAATCAGCTCGGGGAAAACCGAATTGCGGGCGGTTCACGGCACGCACCCCGTGTTCTTGATCACGAGACGCAAGTTGTGGCTCCCGGCGAATCTGACAGCTTCCTGAATGTCCTTCGGCGTTCTGGCATCGACGCCGATTACTGGCACGCTCCCTTGTTGACACGCAATCCCGAGTGTGGTGTTGAGGTAGCAACCTTGGATCGTCCCGTCGGGGAAGGTGTATGTTTCGTAGTTGCTGTATTGAGCAGCGCCAGGTTGATCGGAGCGCCAGACACCGGTATACCAGCCAGCGAGGACATCGGTACAGTTTCCTGTGGTCGAGTCGTAGCACGGAGTGGCAGGTGGGATGGGGTGGATCAATGGTTGAGAGAGTTTGGATGCGAGGATCTGGAACTCGGAGTCGGATGGCCAACATCCTGATCCGAATGTACAGCGACAATTTCGAGAGGATACTGATGTCAAGCTGAGAGCGATGGTCAGGAGAGGCGTGAGGAGAAACATCATTACCCAGTCCGTCTGGGGTTTATAGGATGAGTCCCACTATTTGTAGGGAGCCGCGTGCGAGTGAATATGCTGGAATGATGATCACAGCACAGCCGCCTCAACCTTCTTCCACGGGACACTTACGTCCGTTTGTTGATGGTATTGGGATCCGGCATCCCAGCGTCACGCTCAATATCAATGCCGGACCCAGGTCCCGTGGACATCATCCATCGATTATCAGGCCACTTGCGGAAACCGGCGCCATATACCCGACACGAATCGTGAGTCATTGAGAAACCTGCAAGCCAAAAATCGAATGGGAACACCAGGTTCCCAACCTACTTGAGGCCGGCGAGCGAACAACTCGATGCTGGACCCCAATATGCCGCATTCTACGAAAAACGATCTGTTGGAGCGCGGGCGACTGTCTTGTTCCACTGGTACGGTGGATTCACGATCTCCAGACTGGAAAAAGCACCGAGAATTCGCCACAGCGGGAAAGAAGGCGCGGAGAACTCTCCCAAAGTTCGCACTTCGAGACACCAGCAGATTCGGCGCAGGCACTGAATCGGCAAGACTCGGCATACGCATTCACCGGTGAAGTTTAATGGAAAGTCGCCTGGTTCTGATCTCCGGCAGTTGAGTCCCCTGGGTTGCCCGGAATGTCTGACGAGAATTTGGAACATGGGTCCGGGTCACGGGGTATCGTTTCCATAAAGCCCCGCGACGTCACCTGAGCGGCTTCCAGGACTTTAGCAGGGAACCAAAAGAGCAAAACCGATGACAAGCCCGAAGCGTCGACTAGTAACAATCCAACCAGAGGAAGCCATTGAAGGTCAGAGTCGCATCGGTTCAACTCGAGCAGGGCTAGGAGAAAGAGGATGCGGAGAGAGCCCCAGAGGATACGGCGCTGGACTTTGACTCGCCTGTTGAAGAAGGCTTTAATCCCCAAAGCCAGGCCAAAAAACCGTAAATAAGCGAAAGGCCATCAAGCCGTTCATAGAACACTCTGCTACACAGAAATGAAGCCGTAGATCTTGTGGCGCTCTATGAAGGGAAGGAACAGAGTCCCCGGCAATTTTTCGCACCGTCACGCTTGACATTGGGTCTCCTCTTGCATGCTCGCAAAAGTATCCAGAGGTACCTCATCCCTCGTGGAGACACCACCTCGACGTTGAGCGAATCTCATGGTCATGTACGTAGTTGGCTCCCCGAGGCTCCATCCATCTTCCTGAGGATTCGTGGCTTTCTTGAGCGAGAGCATTAACCGCGCGACCATAACCGGAAGAAGCCTAGGACGTGGATTAGACCCGGTGGTTTCTAGAACAAAGGTAAATTCGGACGTACGCGACGTTTCCACTGTCGCGCGGAGAACAGTCCGGTCAAAAGACGGAGGAAACGCATACTGGTGTCACCTACCTGCCAGGGAGTAGTCGGATTGCAGGCTATAGAGGTATAAGCAACCGGTAGGAGAGTTAGAGCATTATGATGATATCCTCACGCTTGTGAAGTATAGGAACAACATGACCACAACATGTGAAGTGAACATAACCAAGAAATACCACGTCGCATCTCGTGTTATGATCACGAGCAGGCTTGGAACCGGGACCTTATTCACGTTGGACCGTACCACAAGGTAAACGATGACCGAGAAGGCCAGAAGGTCTAGGGGTGATCAGGGCGGGCGGTTTTGTCTAGACGAGGGAAGAGAAATGGTTCATACCGTAAACAGGAGATATGATAGCGAATACCATTTCCAAGTTCTTATAGTCCGTAACCATGCATATCATGTAAACCGGAAGTGGGATCGGCATGACCGGTTGGGCTAGAATATTGTAGGTAAGAATCTGGACAACACTTGGTCGCGGACTGGTCACCTCCTCTTTTTGCCGTATAAACGATCAAGATAAAACCAATAATAAGCTGGGATATCATTATCACACCTAAGCACGAGATGATCATCCGATTCTTGCCTGTGATGGCATAAATCCTGTTTCATTCAGCCGCGGTTAACACGGAGCAGTCCCTGAAGAAGACATACCTCAGGGTTACGACCACTTGGGCGATTAACATAGTCTCCACGCCCACAAGGGCCTCAAAGAATACAGTTCTCTCGCACCTGTAACACGCATATGTGAACCTTGGGGGTTTGAGGGGGTACCGAATCACGCTCTTACAGCTAGGGCCCGTTTCAAAAAAACGTGCGTCAAGCCAAATTCATCGATCGACAAAATTGCTTACCTGTTGGTGGAATGGTGTGCTGTAATTCACTACGTCGAAGTTGGCAAAGCTTGACCCTGTATGACAGGGGTAGATTACGATCGCACTCACCATACAAAATCCAGAGTTGATATGCCATTGGGAAGTACCTATTCTATATCACCCATTCAGAAAGGAAGAGCGTTGTTGCAGAGACGAGCGTACCACAAGGAAAATCACAAACACTGCCACGTCGTCAACGAATGCTGTACAGCGGGTGGTTCTTCGTGCGTACCCCATGATTTCTTCCCCTGCCAAGCGTATTTAACCTTTCACAGGAAAGAAAATAAACCTAGTGAATGGAAGCACAGATTGCGTGCCTTACCTCGTCCGTCAGGGTCAAAATGAAGTCATAGAAGAAGATCGTGGCGGTCGCAATTGAATAGTACTGGTCACAACACCTCATTCTCGGTCGCCAAATTGATGAAAATCGATACCCACCTTTTCTGTGGCACTGGAGATATCGGAGTCCAAAGGTCGGGAAATTTCACTCATGGATCAGATAAAAGGAAGGGGACTCACAAACTGTTGCCAACGTCGATAATCCCCTTCAATTCGGTGGAAGACATCAAAGGGGGGTGTGCAAGAGAGACCTTCCTGATGGAACCACCCAGCGCAGCCTCTTCTCTTAAGAGAAAATCTCGAGCCTCCAGCGCCCGATACGTTGTGTATCATGTTATTCCAGGCCTCCGATCTGATCGGCTTGTTTGTTTTACAGATACTCTCCTTGTTCGTGCCTGAGAGGTTGTTTTCGTGTCTAGGGTGTGTGATGACTCGCGCTATATGTTGTGCGGCTGGATTTGATCGTGCACGGGTAACCAACGCAGTCTATTTTCCCATTCGTCCGTAGAACTGTATCCGGCTGGAATTAGATTCCGTTGGGTCGCAGTATTCGACACGTGGTGCGGGGGCCAAGCGGGAGGGTGCAAGTCAGGACAGGACCCCTTAAAATTGGCGGGAGGTCACTTGGGGAGTCCGAATGAACTTGGGCCCGAAATTCGCAGAAGGTCGGTTGGGTCCGAACAACCCGACAGGCATGTCAGGTGGGGCAGCCCGAACTTTTTGATCCGGGGGGTCCGGGGATATCGGCGTCTATTGGGCTACAACCTTTTGGAGATGCTCGTGCAGAAACGATAGTCTAAGCCGACGGGAAATGAATACAGAAATGGTACTCGACGCGAGTAATAACACATACTCATTGTCGTTGACCCGAAGCCCCGACTCAGGGCTCACGCAGTTGACCAATGCAGTCTTCCTTGGAGGAATCCAGGCCGACGACATCCTCCCTTCATCCACTGCCCTCAGCGTCTTACTGCTACAACCAGTTCTATGTACCAACTTTAGCGTACAAATCACATCTACGAATCCATATTCGATTAATGTCATCATAGTGCAGCGACATCCAAAGACCAAACGCTCTCACCCGCGTGGTAGCCGATTGCTATCACGCTGCGCACTTTCGAAGTACATGAAACAAGTAGAGTTGTGCGACCACGGAAGACATACATGGATATGGGTGCACTTATACGAGGTATTATCACTCTTGAGCATTGGGAACGTATGTCGTGACCTAACAACCCGTTTTGACTTACGACCGCCAACCGCATTCATCGCCCCTCCAAAACAACTTGGGAGCTTCACCGACACGGTGAGTCAGTTCCCCCACAAACTCCCTGAGTGATTCCACCTCGTCCCTAACCACGGCCCCCGGATCCTTCTCCCAAACCACAGTCACCTCTTCAAGTGGCCGGAAGTGCTCTTTCCTTGATCTCGTGCATTGGATAAGTGCCGAGACGTCCATATCCCCACACCAAACGTAGACTGTGAGTCTCTGTAATTCAGGAAGGAGAATTCTACCGTCCACTGTTTCTCCGAGTGTCTGGAGAAACGGCTCCATTTTACAATGGACAATGGTTAGGCCCTCCAAGTCCGTTAATACCTCAAACGCCCCACGAAGCCCGGCGGCAACCCGCTTCCAAGCTCTACCAAAGCGAGTCCATCTTCCGTGTCCAATCAAGAGCTCCCTAATCTGCAGGAGAGAGACCGGGAAGAACGAGGTGAAGAAGTGGGCGTCGACACTTTCACGGATTTCCCGGGACCACCAGAAGCTGAGGTTACCGCTCGGCCCTGAGAATGTGCATGAACCCCCTATCGCCACCGCTTTTGTGATTCCTCTTGTCACGGGGAGGTGGTCGATGGAGGATGGGTGGATCTGCGCGACAGGAGTACCACGTCGAATGAGGGTCCCGTCCGTGGACCTTCCCTTTAACATCATCTCCGTGCACTTTGGGAGGATAAGCTGATCAAGGAGGCCAGTGGTGTAGGCTGTAATGTCGAGTCTGAGTTCCCGCAAGGCGGCGAGGCAAACCCGCCTACGCGGAGGGGGGGTGGGTGCTTGAAGCGGGTCGGAGAGGCGGATTTCGACGAATTCGAGCAAAGGGCATCTTTCGAGGAAGAATATTAGACGACGAATGGAAGTGTACTTTTTTGTCACAAAACTGAACCGCGTAAGGGAGGGGAGGTCAAGATAACAAAGGTTTGTGTGGAACAAATATAATGAGAGACTCGTGAGTTTCGGCATTTGTCCTCCGAAAACGTTTGGGAGCTGTGCGCCCGGCTCCATTGTACTGCCGCTTTGGATCTCGAGGTACTTCAACTCTGGCGCCAATGCCGAAAAATTTCTCAACAGGGGTTCAAGGTAAGGAAGGTACGACACAATCGACAGTCCCCGGAGGCGGAACAGGTTGTGGAGCATGGTGGAAAGAAAGGGCTCTACATAGTCTCGGCCACGGAGGTGGTGGTAGATGTCGAGGAGTTGGTTCCCCGATCGACGGAGGAAAACTTCTGCCTGTTGAGATTTTGCAGACAGGGAGAAGTCGATCTGGGTCCAAAGGCTCGGGGTGGAGAGTAACGTGTTTCTCCACGATCGACAGACATGTGTCATTGTGATTAGAGGCTTGTTCGTGGGGGGGACGAATTGCAACCTTTCCTCCTCTCGTGTGAAGCGGGGTATCAGAACGAAGACGTCCATCGGTAACCGGTTTATAGGTTGCAGGATTGACTCGAGCGAGCGGAGCTTTGGAAGCACTTCCATTTCTAACGAACTTTTGACCGCGGAGACCTGCAGATAAAGCCGCGAATCAAGATGAGAATATTGGGCAGGATTGATCTTAGAACACCTCTGCAGCCGTCACACCACCGTACTGACAATTTCTACCCACTCCGTGTCAATCAGCTCCCTGTCTATTGCGGCTGATGGCTATGGCCGACACGCACCTGTTGTCATCGATGTGTTTGTCCAGCTGTAGCTTCAACAACCGGAGGAGTTGGGAAATGGAGAGGGGATTATCCGGGTTGATCATTGTTATATCTTCCTGCCAGGGCCAGGATCGTTTGAGACGATCGCGCGGGGAGGCTTTTCAAAGTTTCAAAAGCGCAGAACTTGATCTTCCTCGGAATGGGTTACGCATAAGCTGCGAAAACGCCCCCAGGCAAAGCCAAAGTTTTCGTGGTACGAGCGGAGGGAGCGGGCGTGCCACGGGATCGAAACCACCTCCTGGGCGCCCCGGACAGCACACCCCGCATGCTCCGCCACCTCAGCTCCGCCTAGGTCAGGCAAGTATTCCCTCCCTTACCTACTCACTCCAAGCTTCGCAATCGCCAGAACAAGCTCTACAATCGACCTCCGTCGCAAGCTCCTTTCGACCTTTCGAATCTCTCGTGGTGTTCGTTTGTTTGCGGAGTCCATGTCACCCTTTCGCTCACTTCTCCGGTGACCGCTTGGAGTTCACGCTAGAGGTATGCGGCGCGTTCGAGTCTATCGGAACTTGCTGCACGCTGCATCGCCAAGCTTCGACCGTTCTGTTGTCCCTAGGTGCTCCTACCGGGCCAACCCCCACTGCGATGCGTGTTGAGGTATTCCTGCGCACTATAGACCACATCCAGTCCTATTGATTTTTACCGTCACTCAGAGACCCTGTCTTGTGGCGTGAACAGCCCCTCAAGCTTCATGTTTTCCCACAATCATCGTGACATTCCACGGACCACCCTCCAACGCCCCTACTCGGTACGTTCATCGTGGCGCGCCGCTTTTATCGATGCTGAGGCGGATCAGTGACCCTCACGGCCCTCACCAATAGTCCTAGTTACCTGGTTTCGAGTCAATTTTCCTTGACCCGGCTGTCGTGGCGGCATGTCGCGCTTCCCAATATATTCAGACGACCGACCTGTCAGCCACTGTTCGTGCTGCACGAGCATTCCGCAGTCCGATGTTTTTGTTACCTACGACCGGCACACTCCACCTGTTTGGGGTAGAAATACGCCTGTTGGACTATCGTCCTCTCTCTTCACTACCCCCACGATTGTGACCATGTCTCGCAGGCAGGGTTCTAAGGTGCGTGTAGAACTCCTACGTCCAATCCCTGCCTTTGTGCCTCATACCCACTTGGTAGCATAACAACCCGCGGTCGAGACGATCACCCTTACATAACCCCCACCCATGCCAAGAAGCGCACTATTCGCAAGGATACAATGCGGAAGAACTTATTTTTCCGATGTCCCTCCCTGCCCCTGCCGCACTGCAGGTAAATGATCTGGTAGGGACGGGCGACCCCCGCGACTCCCGACCGCCACCTACGGAACCTCAAGATTCCACTTCCAACCCGCCATCCCCTTCGAGTGACGCAAGCTATGAAAGTACAATATTCTCACGTGGCAATGCTTCTGCCACAAAGAATAGCATGACCGACGCGGGATCAGAAGGGTTTATACAGTTTCAGCCCCCCCACTGCTCGACCACCCCTCGGGAGCCATCTCAACCCCACCTTCTACCTCACGTAAACCCTCAGAGAGGGCGCGTCTTAACCGCCGCGGACTTTCGACGCCGCCATCCACGTCAGTCAGACTTCCATGGCCCGTAATTCATAGCGACTCACTGGCCCTTAATTTTGTAGTATCTCCCCAATCCTCCCCCTCGGAATCTTCTAGTAAGCGATACGCCCCCGTAGGTTGTACAAGCAATCATTACTTACATCCTATTCTTTAGGTGACAGTATGGAGTCAAGCGTAGGCAGTTTCACCGATCTCCTACCTCCATGTAATCCACCTTCCTCGTTTCGTTCTCTCCATTGAGGCTTACGAATTTTCCTAGTTCTGCCTCCTACGTCTCCAACACAACCAATCCCGATTCCTCGCAACAATCCCAATCCCACAGTCCCG
>Ga0307515_10024283_pt1 | contig 10570 bp, 6 predicted proteins | sample 17_EM_MG_FD_194513 | JGI IMG/M metagenome (GOLD analysis project Ga0307515, IMG submission 194513) | Populus trichocarpa ectomycorrhiza microbial communities from riparian zone in the Pacific Northwest, United States - 17_EM | ecosystem: Host-associated > Plants > Roots > Unclassified | place...
ACACACTACACACTTCTAGCTTGCCAAAAGAAGAAAGTGAATTCCAGGGGAAATAAAAAAACTCTCTCTATTATAAATTATAATTCGGTGGTTTCTTTCTGTTCATTCTCTGTCTTCTGGGCTGCATTCAACGCAGACAGGTACACATATAATCTCTTGAATATTTATTCTCTGTTGATTTGATGATCTATCTTCTTAGGGATTTCTTATATAATTATTTTTGTTTCTGCTTTGCATAATCCCAACTGTTGCTGCTCAATGTTTGCTCTCTTTCTTCCACTTTTAGGGTTTGATTGTCAAAGCCTACCGTCCGTATTATTATTTTTTTTGTAAAAAAGAAAATGGAAAGCTCAAATGATTAATTCTGATGCGATCTTAATTCGAAACGGTTTTAGGATTTGCTAAAGCAGCAGAGTCGAAAGTTTGGGTCTGTGATTTGTGGAAACTTTTGAGTGATTATGATTTCTGACTAACTAGTGTTAGCAAAACTTCAATCTGGGCTTAAAGATAATGCTTGTTGAAGCAGCAACTGTGATTTATTTCTAGCCATTACGCTTTTCTAATTCAATTGGGTCTAAGTTCTTCCCCATTTGGTGAACTGTATTCTGATAAGCGTTCGTTTTTATATTAATTTCATTTCTTTTCTCCCATTAAATGACCATGCACTATATTTTTTGTCCTTTCTTGGCCTCACATATCTAATTTGAGTTACAAAGAATTTTTGTTTTAGGGTTTTGTAAAACAGCACGTTTAAATTTCACTTGAGATTGGGGTTCCGGGGAGGTGGGTGAATGCAAGTGATTAATTTGGAACTTTTTTGACGGAAGTAAATTTTGAAGTAATAACAATGAGTGCTGAGAAATTTCCTTTGTTGTTATAGGTGGTAAAATATATCTACTGCCTTGCATATTCGAAGCTGCATGAAAGATCTTGTCTTGAATATTCATCAATAACCAAATATTGTACACTCATATGATCCATCAAAAAGGGTGATTGTGGTAGACACAAGTTTGAAACTGGAAATGAGAAGGTAAATAATCTTTTTTTCATCATTGATGACAAAGATCTATGAATTCCTGGAAGCTTTGTAACCAAGAAAGTCTGATATTTGATAATAGACAGAAAGGACATGACAAAGTTATGGTCTTGCTGAATCAAGATCTTGTGAAGTAACCTAGAAAGTCCTACTCTTTGATAATTTTGTATAAAATAGTTGCACTCAAGTCTGGAACTAGCAGTCTTTTGGCGCAAGTTGGATTATACCATTTCCCTAGATCAGTCGTCCTTCCTGAATTCAAGGGCAGGGATCAATTTATATTCTTCATATTTTGCTCACAAAAGTATTGGCCTTTGTGTGTGCGATCTCTTGTCCAAACTTTAATTAAATCTTAGAATTGTTTTTAGATGATGGCTTAAGAATTTAATATTTGGTTGTTACAGGAGTTCCCTAGTTAAGAGCATCAATTCTGAAGAATTTCATGAGTTCATCATGGATGTCAAAATAATGTGAGATTCTTTGGGTATTTGAAGAGACAAGTTTGTGGAAAATAAGGTACAGTTACTTCTTTTCTCGTTTCTTTGATCATGATTAATAAGAGATACTATATTACAAGCCTAAAACTTTTTAATTTTGTTATCTAGGACCCAATCCTTTAATATATAACACAATTAAATGTCAACCAGAATTTTCATCAATGCAATCTTAAATGCAATGTCTGTTAACTCCAAGCTGACTTGTTATTAATTACATATACCATCATTGATATGGAATGCGTGTTAACTCCAAGCTGACTTGTCCTTAATTACATATACCATCATTGATATGGAATGCGTAATAGGCTATCTGTAGAGACACACATTTCTTTTTCATTCTTAGGGGGAGAGACTAAAATATAAAAGTAAAACTAAAATTAGTCCACAGCGTCTGCAAATCTAGAAATCTACAAATTTCCCATCTTGCTTCAGTGCCTCAACCAACATGGCAAGGGCTCTAATGGAAGAACCATGCTCTTGATAAACATCCATAGCCCCCTTTCTTATCCTCCATTTTTTCTTTTATTTCCTTCCCATGGTCCTAGCACATCAACTCTCATTCATCCTTGTTCTTTGTTGATAGAAACAAGCATAGTTGAAAACCAAAGTATTAATTAAGCTTAAACATAGAAATAATAATGAAAACAACAGGTCTAGACGGTAGCTTGTTGATGCCGTATATAATAGAAAGAAAAACAAGATAAAATATCTTAATTTCTTAGTTTAAATAACTCTTGGCCGAGATCCACCTTCCTAGATACTTTAGGATTGCTAAGCCAACTTTTAAAGTCCTTTAGATGCTAGGAAATCCAATCTGAATAGGAATTTAATTGTTGACGTCTTCTTTCCTTTTAGGACTAGGATTTTCCTTCAGACATGGAAAACATTCTTAGAAATTAATTCTTCTTGTAGCCGCCCATCACTTTCCTTGACGAGGAGAATCAAATCTTTGGCATTAAATAATCTTTTCAAGTCTAGGATTCAGATCTAACAGCTCCCTTTGGTTTCTTTGCATGACTAGGAAACTTCCTCCTTTGTTGCTAAATATTCTCCTAAATAATAGGGACGATAATGAACAAATTTTCCTATTGCTGATCCTTGTAAGAAAAGGATCCCAACACCTTAATTAGTCCAAGCCAACTTTGGACTCCATGTGGCCCAAACCCATACTCATTAATATAACCCAAATCAGACCTGATATAAGCTCCCAACAAGCCTACTTTGTTGCCAAAAGTAGACCCTGCTTTGGTTGCCAAAAGTAGACCCATGCATGGGCTGACCTGCTTTGGTTGCATGAACCTTCAAAGAGATTGGACTGAACCCATCATCATACACAATGGAACACAAGGCTGGCTAAAACTATCCCATGCCAAAAGCCCATCATGGCCGAATGGAACACAAGCTAATTCCAAGAAAAAACACAATCTTGCAGCATTGTTCCTTCTTTTCCATCGAAGCTTGAAGGTCATAGAATAATTTTCTATACTTGTCAACTTCTTGTTCTAAAACCCTTACACCACGCCTAGTTTTTTTCATTCTTGCTTTGGAATCCTCCTCCGTTCCCTCTCTCTTGTTGAATACATGACACTTTTTTATATATACCAAAAGACTCAATTCAACGCAATCAATCAAGGTCAAAGGCTTTCGCAATGCAGTCCAATTATGAATATAGACTTAAGAATCAATACATATATTGAAAACAAGCAAAATAAAACTACGATTACGATTTCACGAGTAGAAATGCAAATTCATTCGAATTGTGGACGAAATGAATATGCGAAACATTCTCTCTTTTGTAAACATTAGCTCTTATAACCCTTGCTTTATGGCGGCGGCATCACCATCACCATCACCATCACCATCACCATCACCATCACCATCATCATCATCATCATCATAATCATCATCTATCTTTGTTAGCTTGGTATGCTATTTGGTTTTTATTCTTTGATACAATCCCTGTGTTGCTTATTCATATTCATTGATTGTTGTATATTTTTTTCTCCTGCTCTATTTGTGGGTTTGTTTGGATAAGTTTTCTTGTTTCCATTATCTAGCTATGTTTTTGCTAGGCAAGGGAGTGCAATGCCATGGGATTCATAAGATTTAAATCCCTTGCTCCATCTTAAAGAATTTTGTCCAGTCTCTACCTCCATTGAATTCCTTAAATAGATTTTAAGAAATTTGGATTGACTTCGTAATGTAGTGATTTTTTTATTTGTGATCACTATTGAGAGTGAAGCATCAGTTAACTTTGAGAATCCATGCTTTTTCTATGGTTGAATCAAATTACATCCCGTTGAACTTCAGTATTTTGCTTTGTCCCTATGACATAATGTTCAAACTGAGGCTTAGCCTTTTAGGCACATCCTCTATTTTGTGAGACATTGTATTGGTACGCTTCATCCATCCTGTCTTGCTTCATCTTTTATTTTTGTTTCCCTACATGAAAAATCTAGAATTTCTCAACCTCTACGCCTCTCCTTTCTAGCTCAACATGTTTAACAACATACTTGTCATAACCTGCTCCATGCCTGGAAGAGAAAGTAGATGATACCTCATCTCCTAAACCTTCATGTACACCTCATCTCCTAAACCTTCATGTCTTGTTATAGCCTGGAAGAGAAAGTACCCGACACCTCATCTCCTAAACCTTCATGTCTTGTTATATCCTGGGGCATGAAGTATAATGTTCATGGAGTTATGTTCCAAGGAATTAACTGTTTTTACAGTTGAGAGGATTTCCAGAACATTTGAAGAGGGGGGCATATAATGACAACTTGTAGTTTTATCAAGCACCATATTTGTGATATGTGCCTTTGAGCACACAATGGCAGTGGCAAGTGTGTCAAACTAATAATTTTAAATTACTGTGTGATACTTAATGAATGTAGAGTAACTATTGATGCTTATTTCAACCTTCGCATATGTAACACAATGTATGCTTTTTGTTAGATTTAAATCTGTGTTTAGCTCTAAAATATCACTGCTTTAACGATTTGCTAGTTTGCTGATAGTTCTTTCCTTTGTCTGGTGATGCAGGTGTGATGGAGATATCATTGTTAGAAGTGCTTCTGAAAAACATCTCTGCATTTTTACATATATCAAAAGATGACAAAATTAGCTCAGATCCAGTTCAGAAGTACTACCAGAAGGCAGAAGAGATACTAAAGCTGCTGAAGCCAATACTTGATACCATTGTTAATTCTGAAGTACCTTCTGATGCAGTGCTTAATAAGGATTTCCAAGAATTGGGTCAATCTGTTGATGAATTGAAGGAGATATTTGAGAACTGGCAACCATTGTCAAGCAAAGTTCATTTTGTAAGTTTTCAACTATATTTTTGTGATTATAGATGGCATGTTTGTTCTACTTGTAGATTTTCGGGATGGTGTCAAAGCAGACCTTGGCTTAGCATCCTCATGATTATTTCTTTTTGACTTTTGTAAATGCCGTTAGCATGCATAAGGATATTTAGTCCCTTTATTTATATTGCGATTACCAATATAGATGGCATTTTCATTCTACTCGTAGATTTTGAGGATGGTGTTAAAGCAGACCTTGGTTTAGCATCCTCATGATCATTTCCTGTTTGACTTTTGCAAATGTCATTATCTAAGGATATTAAGTCCCTTTATTTATGTTGTGATTAGCAACTTTCCATTGTTGATGGTGTCTAAAGGTGGGAATGCAGCATGATTGTTTGAACAACAAAGATGGAGTGTGGTAGTGGTGATAGGAATTCTTGCATGGGTTGTTGAAAACGAGATGCTAAGTTGTTGATGCAACAGTGGTGGATTCAGTGTTGGTGGTTCTGGTCTTGTTAATTTGTTCACTTCATTAATATTCTGTGATGGTCATTTCATTTATAATCAATTTTTTTTTCTCTTGATTGAAATGCAATAATTGCGAATGTTGGTAGTAGATGGAGTGTTGTTGAACAGGCTTCACTTTGTTTTGAGATTTCTATGAATGTGAAATTCTTGGAAGTATTTGTCTATGGAATTTGATTAGTTGAAGCTTAGGAGTCGTTGTAGCTGCATTATCCTCATCTTCATTTTTGCTGATGTTTTTTCATCTTTGCATCTTGAAATTGGATGTAGGCATTTAATTTATCCTATCCATTTTTAGAACAATAAGAGTTGAAATCTTGAAATATATGCATTGCTTTGGGATATTTGTGCTATTTAGCACACTAACTTATATCTTTCCTTAATCGAGTATATAAACTTTAATTTTTTTTTTTGTTTCAGTACATCAACTTTTTCCAAAAATTTCAATAATTTATTTCTGTCCACTTTCTGTTATTTTTTCTGTTATAAAATAGTGTGTCATTTGCTCTTAAATCTCCATGAGAACTCAACTTTCATCTTATTTCAATAAAGCACATGAACTTCAATATTTTTTATTCTGATACACTAAACATTTTTTATTGTTCCCACCAAGTGCTTCAGTCAATTTTTCATTTTTTAATGTGGATCTTTTAGTAAAAGTACCCTCTAAAATAAGATTATTTTAATAAAAGAAAATATTTTAAATTAAAATAGTTGCTTTTAAAAAAATTAAGATAAATCATTTTAAAAAGTAAAACTCTTTTCATAAATAGTATGTCATCTACATAAAGACTAAAAACTATTTTATTATTATTTAAAATTAACAAATAAATTATTGATATACAAATAAAATATTTATTATTTTAAAAAATGATATCATATGATTGCAATATAAATGGAAAGTTAATGGAATCATGATAGAGAGATCACATAAAAAAAATACTTTAGTTAATTCAAAAAGGAATAGAGGTGCTACATTAAGAAAATAAATATTTTAATTGTATCAACAATGTATTCAAAATAATTTTATTTTAGAGTGTATTTTTTAAAAAAAAAATACTCGCATTAAAAAACAAAAAATTGATCAAAGTACTTGATTGAAACAATGAACAACTCTGGTGTATTAAAATGAAAAAGATTAAAGTTCATGCACTTGATTGATATACAATGAAAGTTAGAGTACCAACAATGATTTAAGGGCAAATGACATGTCATTAAATAATGAAAAAAATGATGGAAGGTGGATGAAAGTACTTGATTGAAATTTTAGAAAATGTTGGTTTATTGAAACGAAAGAAATCAAAGTTAATGTACTTGATTGAAAAATGGTGTAAAGTTGGTGTACTAATAGTGCAATTATCCCATCTTCATCTAATTTTCATTATTTACTATTTTCTTCATTGTGTTCGTCATCACTTTTGAATAACAGATAGAGCTAATTACTATAGGAATAAAAAGATAAATGCTATATGTTTGCAACCATTTTAAAGGGACAAGCTTGTTTGGCTAATCTTGTCTTGTACATGACGTCTAGGTTCTGCAAATTGAATCATTAACATCGAAAATTTGTTCTCTGGGCCTGAATAGTTTTCAGCTGTTAAAGGCTTCCCATCAACAACTACCAGATGAATTAAGTTCATCATCTCTTGAGGTATTTGTCCTCAAATCTTGTTATAAACATTTAGTTTATGGATAGAGCATACATCTCAATAAGATATAATGTATACCCTTTTATGATGCCTAACAATTTAATATCTGATTGCAGAACTGCATACAGAAAATTAAACTTTCTGGGTATGTACAAACATCATCTATCATTAAAGAAGCTATAAGTGACCAGGAGGAGGGTGTTGGACCCAGCTCAGAGATCCTGGTGAAAATTTCTGACAGCCTGTGTTTGAGGTCCAATCAGGAGATTTTGATTGAAGCAGTGGCCCTAGAGAAGTTAAAGGAGAATGCTGAACAAGCTGAGAAAACTGCAGAAGCTGAGTTTATTGATCAAATAATCACCCTTGTGACCCGCATGCATGAACGCCTTGTTCTAATAAAGCAGTCCCAGACATATAGCCCAGTCCCAATACCTGCTGATTTTTGTTGTCCTCTCTCTCTTGAGTTGATGACAGATCCGGTAATTGTGGCATCAGGGCAAACTTATGAGCGGGCTTTCATTAAAAACTGGATTGAACTTGGGCTCACTGTGTGTCCCAAGACACAGCAGACTCTGGCTCACACTAATCTCATAACTAATTACACTGTGAAGGCATTAATTGCAAATTGGTGTGAGTCAAACAATGTGAAGCTTCCTGATCCCATAAAGTCCATGAGCTTCAATCAGCCATCACCACTTCTTGTGCATGCAGAGTCTATTACATCCAGGGAGCATGTTCTTTCTCATCCAAGGGGCAGCCAGCCAATATCTTCTGAGTCAAATCAGGCTACTGGTTCACCTGGTCAGAACATGATCTCTTCCAGTGGAATCCAACGAGAGGGAAGTTCTCCACTACATTCACATTCTACTTCTGAGAGTTCCTTGTCAGTTATAGTTGGAAATGGCCAGGGTTTGGATATTGCAAGAATATCATCACTAACGAGTTCTGAAGAAAGGTCCAGTAACTCAGAAGAGAGGAATTTGGATTCAGTTCACCACTGTTCTGCATCACCATCTAGAAAGGAAGTTTCAACTGCTGTTAGAGCTGATGGTCTACTATCTCAGAACCATAATAGAAGTGCATCGGCCTCCAGTGCACTTGGTCATGCAGCTTTTCCTCAAGGAGCATCAGGAGATGCCAATGAATCTTCCGAGTTCTCAAACCATCTTACATCCTACAGCAGTGATATTTCTGGGGAGGTAAAGCCAGAGCCACAGGCATCTTCTGCCTTGCACACCCCACACAGAGAACCTGAGTTCCCATCCCGTTTGGTTGATACACGGTCTAGAAGCCAAACAATCTGGCGCCGGCCTTCTGATAGGCTTGTGCCAAGGATAGTTTCTTCTTCAGCTATTGAAACAAGAGCTGATCTTGCTGGCATTGAAACAGAAGTTCGGAACCTGGTCGAGGACTTGAAGAGCACTTTGGTTGATACTCAAAGAGATGCAACAGCTAAACTTAGGCTACTTGCTAAACACAACATGGATAACCGTATTGTTATAGCAAATTTTGGGGCCATTAGCTTACTGGTCAACTTGCTTCGCTCAACAGACATAAAAATTCAGGAAAATGCTGTCACAGCACTTCTTAACTTATCAATTAATGATAACAACAAAACAGCGATTGGCAATGCAGATGCTATTGAACCCCTGATTCATGTCCTTGAAACAGGAAGCCCTGAGGCTAAAGAGAACTCAGCTGCCACACTCTTTAGTCTCTCTGTGATCGAGGATAACAAGGTCAGGATTGGAAGGTCTGGGGCAATTGTACCGCTGGTTGATTTACTGGGCAATGGAACACCCAGGGGGAAGAAGGATGCAGCCACAGCTTTGTTTAACTTGTCAATATTTCATGAAAACAAGGACCGGATTGTACAAGCTGGTGCTGTTAAACATCTTGTGGAATTGATGGACCCGGCAGCTGGGATGGTTGACAAGGCAGTTGCTGTTTTGGCAAATCTTGCCACGATTCCAGAGGGAAGGAATGCTATTGGTCAGGAGGGTGGGATCCCTGTCCTGGTTGAGGTTGTTGAGTTGGGTTCTGCAAGAGGGAAGGAAAATGCAGCCGCTGCTCTCTTGCAGCTTTGCACAAATAGTAGTAGGTTTTGCCACATGGTGCTCCAAGAAGGTGCTGTCCCACCATTAGTGGCTTTGTCTCAGTCTGGTACTCCAAGGGCTAAAGAAAAGGTACGAGATTGAAGATGCTTTTCAATATTCTCTCTTTTTTCATGAAAGTTTAGGATAACGAGTTTTTGGTTGCTTGCAGGCACAGGCCCTTCTTAGCTTTTTCAGAAACCAACGGCATGGTAATGCTGGAAGGGCTTGATACAAGACAGACAACCTGTCAAAGTGATTGAAGGTTTTGATTCAAGTTATATACATAATGTGTGTACATTTGATGTGGCAAATAATGCATATGAAGGTTTTTCTGCTTGGATTCTTTCATGATTTGTAGAGAAATTTGATTTATGGAGGGTGCGAATGAGGCATCTTGTGAAAAGCTTTTTTACACGTGAACGTGGAAAGAAAATATAGAATTGGCTATTCAGAGAGAGCCTGAGCAATGCGATGATGGATGCTGTTCCATGTTATTTACTTATTTGCCTCGTTTATGTCTTGTTCCTATGCGTGTTATGTTTGGAAAACTCTTGTAGAAGCACCAGATTGTTTTTGCATCAAAATTTCCTCCCATAAATGGGCGCTATCTGGACATTTTTCAACCCAGTTTTGAGAACCCATGATAGTATTATGGGCTCTGGCAGGAAATTTCCCAACAATTTGGAATGGACATTATTGCTGTTTAAATAGCAAATTGCATCAAGGACAATGAGTACAATGACACGTTATTATGGTTAAAAATAGTGTCCAGGTGAGCATGTATATGCTTGAATTAATCATATTTTATAGACAATGAATTGCCCATGTTAATTATACGTATTTTATGATGGATTCATGTGTTATGGAACCATGAGGTGATAATTAATTGAACTACCATGAAAAAAAAATTAAACTAAAAGAGTTACCAATAATATAAACTCCCAAAAACCAATTCAAAAGTTTAATGAACAAAAAAATACTATTAATAAATGATTATAATAAATGCTATGAGCATTAAATTTAGTTTATCACTAGTTTACAAGAACATGCAGTACGTTGGGGTTGGACTAATTTTTTCTCTTGAACATAAGAAAAATGTTCAGGTCTAATTTTTTATCTAATTCGAGTTTAAAATTAAATTGTGTGGGGATTATCCCAATATAATATAGTCTACTTATTGAATTTAAAGGCAACTTGGATAACCAATAAAAAGTTTGATTTGGCTTAAAAAAAATTCAAGATGATATATTTTTTTAAATATTAAGTCTACGACATATTGGTTCGACCTGGACTTCTTAAATTAACTTACAAAACTTGCAATCTGGATCATGGATACCAATTAGTTTAAGAACTTTTAAAAATACTTTTTTACGTAATTATACAATAACAAATAGAAAATCACAAAATTGAGCAAAAACAAAATGTTGGTACATCTATCTGAGATCGCGATAATCTCGTA
>Ga0307515_10024284_pt1 | contig 10570 bp, 2 predicted proteins | sample 17_EM_MG_FD_194513 | JGI IMG/M metagenome (GOLD analysis project Ga0307515, IMG submission 194513) | Populus trichocarpa ectomycorrhiza microbial communities from riparian zone in the Pacific Northwest, United States - 17_EM | ecosystem: Host-associated > Plants > Roots > Unclassified | place...
GTCTCTCTAAGAATTTATTTAAGAAAGTGTCGTCTTCTTTATATTTTATCTCCTAAATTTAAACCTATAGAGTCTATACTATGACAGCGCTTTAAGTGCGAAGACCTACTACTATTAACTACATGATCTTCTATAAGCTTTATAGTATTAAGTAATTACTCTATATAGTAGGCTTTAGTAAAGAGGCCTTTATTAGTTTTTACCTATTTAATAAAGTTCTAGCGGAAGAGCTGTACCTATAAGTAGATTAGGAGATATAAAAACTAAAGGTCTACCTGTTAATTAGAATTAATAAAAGGGGTATATAAAGGGCGGTTCTCTAAGCTATATATATAGGCTAAAAAGATATTAAGATTCTAGTTCCTCTTTATAGTAACTATATTGTATATAGTAGTGTTATTAAGGCGTCTTACTATAGGGTTTTTAATCTAGTCTTAGACTATAGTTTTAAATATATTTTATAGTAAAGGACCTTTATCTTTAATACCTAGCCAGTAATAAACTAGTTATGTAATTATCTATTACGTAAAGGTATATAATAGTATAGACTCTATAAGGTAGAGTCGTTATAAAGAGCAACTCTATATACTATTTAAGTAAGGATTATATAATCTTAAGAAGCTCCTATAGATACTTTAATCTCCTCTTCTCCCTCTTTACTAATATTACCTTTTCTTTTATAAGACCTTTAATAGCCTAGCGCGTATATTACTTATAGTTATAGTTAATATTATTAACTTTAAATTAGTTCTTAGCTATGGCAATCTACCGATTAAATTACTATTAAGCAGTAGTATTAATATTAGGTAGTAACTTCTTAACTAGGGTGTTAAATTTTATTTAGCGTATATATTCGCTATATAACTTATATTCTTCGCTTAAGAAATAACAAAAGGGCTATGTTAAATTAACAATACTCTATAAGTTAATTATTTTCTTAGCTAGCTTATCTAGCTCCTTTAGGTTGGTATTATTTAGTAGGATATTTATAATCTTATTAAGCTCCTATTAGGCCTAGGTATATAAGTTAAACTATTCTTTAACGTTTATAGATACCTAGTTAACTTAAGATTGAGAAAGTATTTTAGATTCTACTAATATACCTCTGGCAGTTTTATAGTTATATTACTAGTATATTACTATTAGGTATAGAAGTTAGTCTTTTTTTAAAGACATTATAGATAAATTAAACCAACTACTCTCTTAAGGGGGTTGGAAAGGATTTAAATGTAAGATAAAATATAGATAAAAGGTTTGATTAATGGAATAATAGAGTATATTACGAGAATAGATAAATCCTTAAGGAAAAAGAAGTATTTAAGTACGAGGTAAGGAAGGGTTTTCTCTAGGCATATATAGCGCACGTACCTTAAACGTGAGTCACCTATAAGTCGCCTGTACTTCGCAGCTATATAGCTATCTACTATGGTTTTACCTAATAGATTGCCTTTTAGAGACGGCGAGCTAGAAGAAGACGTAGATCTTAAAGGTATAGGTATTAAAGCTAATCTTAATTTTTTAAATTATACTTCTATTACTCTATTATTAGATGGTTTATTTAATAAAGCTTTTATTATAATTAAAACGGTATACTTACCTATAGGGGGAGAATATTTGTTGTGGAATAATTGTAAATAAGTAAGTCGATTATTAATTTTATAGAGCTATTAGTAATTTAAGTAATATTAGGTTACTATAATAGCGTATAGCTTAAACTATAGAGGCTTAATAGTTAAGGAGTTAATGAAACCTTTCTTATAAAGTATATAACTTAAGGCCTATAGGTTATCTTATTTCTATTATTTATACTATTACTATTACTTCTATTATTTTAGTATTTTAAAAACCTATAGAGCAACTTACCCGCGGGTTAGTTACCCTAAGTATAAATACTACGTTTAATACTAAGAACACGTCCCCCACCCAATGTTAAATAGGCTGTAAGTAAATACCTCTATCCCTTATACGGATAAACACGCTCTATAAAATGCAGCCCATATGTATATACAAAAATTTACAGGTAGTATCTTAGCTAAGCCTACGTGACTACAATATCTCGCAGCTAGTATATACGGTCCACATTTTATACGGCCCTATTTATGTAAGGGATAGTATATAGGTATAAGGGATATTTTATTTCTTACTTAGGTATACGTTTAGGAGATCTTAGGGGTGCCTTTAGCTAATACTTAACACCTCCTCATAAGCGCCTTAGGTTTATAACCCTTTCCTCCTTATTATTTCATCTCTCTCCATATAAGGGTATTACTATACCTACTCTTTACTATATCGTTCTCTTCTGTAACTTATACTCGGCTTACCTACTCCTTACTATATGCTCTGGCAATATCCCTTACAATAGGTATAGGCGCCTATAATTAATTTGATAACCTTATAGCTATAGTAGCACGTAGAGTATAGTAAGGAGGAAAGGAGGTACTAAAGTATAAGATAATATACTTAAGCTTTAGGTTATAGAGAAGGTTATTTAGAGTTTATTTCCTATAGGGCTAGGTTTAAATAGTAAGTAAAAGTATAAAGAAGCGGCTAAACATATTAGTATATCTATTTCTATCCATTATAAGGGCTTAAACAAATGCCTCTAACCTAAAGCCTAAACGCATGCTATATTACGAAGATATTAAGCTAAGAAGAAGAAGAGGTATATATAGGAGGGGGAGATATAATATATGTGTTAAAACGCCAAGTCCTTAACCAAACTCCTCTAGGTTACGCGTAACGGTGCTATAATATCTATCTAACTCTATTAGCTAACTTAAAGCAAACAGGACCTTTTATAGTAGTTATAATAGATTAGGAACTTAAGTAATAAAATAAAATAGTTAATAGTTATCCCTTTATATATATCCGTTGTATTATACTACATACAATACTGCGCATGCAGCCTCTAGGCTATAGCGCTATAGTTCTATATACATGAATCCTTTTAGGCAGCTTAATATGTACTAGTAGCTATGTCCTAATAGTTTATAAACCTCTAGACTAGGGGTTTACTGGTCCCTAGTAAAATACTAGGTTGCCAACAACTAATAGGTAGTTTGGAAAAAATAGAAAAGACTATAAGAAATTAAGAAACCCTAACGCCTATCTATATCCTATTTGTAGTTTATTCTATCCTTTTACTAGTTATCCCTTTAAACTAATACTAAGCTAGATTTACTAATATATACTTAACCCTTTAAGATAATATTAGGACCGTATTATAGAGTCTCTAGCTCCTTAATAGGATCTAAACTTCTATAACAGTATAGTAGTCAAATATAAATAGTAGGATAGCGGTATATAATTACTAACGGCGCTTTAGAACTTTAAATATAATAGTAAGAGGTTTAGTAGTAGTAGATTTAATATTTATATTATATCTATAGAATATAATTTTAAAAAAGTAAAGCTAGTACTAGAGATACTAGTAAGCTAAAGGGAAAAATAGAAAGTTTTTTTAAATAGGAGAGTATATACTAATTAAGGGTTTAAAAGCTAATAAAGTTAATAGAAAAAGTTATAGATTTAAATTTATTTAAGAATAGTAATATCTAGTATAAAATAGAAAATAGTAAACTTCTTAACCTAAGAAAGGTATAGGCTAGTTTAAAGTTTAAGTTCTTTTAGCTACTTAGCTCTTAGTATACCATATTTTAGCCTATTAGTAACTTTCCTTACCAGTTTTTAGTATCCTAAATGGTTCTTTTTTTTTTTAAAAAAAAAACTCTTGGTAGTCTCTCTTAGCCTACTACTAATTAATTAATTAATTAAATCTTAACTAATCCGTATATAGTATTCTTCTATATAGATCTCGTTAGTCTTGAAATTTCTTAACTAGTAGAGCACTTTACTTATTATTAAGTTATTAGCGCCTTACCTTTATTAAGTAATAGATATTATATTTAATAGAGTCTTAATCCCCATTACTAATCCTTACTTAGTAGTTGCTTTGGTTTTATGTGGTTTTAAAATACACAACCCTAATATCTTTAGTGTCGTTAAAAGTCTTTCCTTCGTCTATATAGAAATTGTAGATACCGTTTCACTCGGATACACTTTATATATATATATTTTAATATTTAGTAACCAGTTCCCCCTTCTAGTATTATTCTCGCCAATTTCTTGCTAAACGTTACTATCTCTTCCCCTTGTAAAATAGGTCTTACGGTTATTAATAAGGGCTAGCTAATAGAACTAATAGGATTAAAACTTCGTGACCATACGCGTACTTTTAATTCCGGTATTCGCGTACGGATTAACTCTTATAGGACCTTACTAGGGGAAGGGATAGGATCTTAATCTAGTTTATAAAGCCTATTTTGCTCTTTTTATTCTTAGGTACCCCTTAACTTATTTAAGTCTAGTTTTTATAGCTAATAGCCAATGCTATACTTAGCTTCCTTATAAATTCGATATACTTTATTAAAATAAAATATAAAGCTCCTAATTAAGTATTTCTTTACGTCCTTAGGAACCTTTATCTCTTTTACCGCTTTACTACTCTACTTACCTCTATAGTCTCTAGCGTAGTATCCTTATTTACTATATTTTATATAGGCTCTATCCTTAAACTATTACTATTACTATAGAGTTCGCTTAAACGCCTTCCGCTTTTAGAACCTTTAGTTTAGCCTTTACTTCTTAGGCTTTTTATCTCTAGTCGTTATCAACCCTTATACTTCTATAGTTACTTCTACCGTAATTTATATATTCCGCTATAATCTATCGGTTCTAGCCTACGCTATAGTTTCGACACTTGTCGTAACGCTTAATTCGCCTATACTAGCCCTTTTAGCTATCTTATTGTCAATTTTATCGGCTTAGTTAATTAACACTCTTTTAGTTATCATATCCTCTATTAGTATTATTATATTTTAGACTTTTGCCTTAAGCCCTCGTTAGTACTATACTATTAACGCCTTATTATTCTATTTAATTTGCGCTACTAGCGTTTAGAATTATATTGTATATTCTATTACCAATGTCTATTATGCTAGTCTATATAGCTTCCTTTTAGCTATTACAACTACATCCAAATCTCTATATATTTACTTAAGTCTATTTACAAATCCTTCTTAGTTTAAGAATATATACTTAACCTCTAGGTTAGTTATTAGTCCGTTCTCTTATATCTCTATAAGGTAAGGCTTAAACTACTTAAGTGCCGTTCCTACTAAGAATAATCCTACGTACGTGACCTAATCTATTAATATTATTAACTTAGTTCTCTCTTATCTTATTTTAAACCTTATTTATATTAGAAATTCCTTAAGCTTAGATCTCCTAACTATAAATTGTTTTATTAAAAACATCTTAATCTTTTCCTTTTTTTTTATCTTAGTAAACTGCTAGTTTAATACCACTTAGTCTATAAATACCCTTAGATCTTTTATAATAACCACTTAAAAGTTAATATTGCTACTTCCTCTTATATTTAGTATATTACGCACTATCTAATATAGTCGCCTGCATTAGTATTACAGTTTATATCTTAGGTAGTACCTTGGCAACTATCTAGTATAACTATAGTGGCAAATATATAAAGAAGCCTTATAGGTAATACTATGGTAGATTTATTAATAGGCTAGGTATATAAATAGACAGATTAATAAGATTAACTCCCTTATATTTTAAGATTTACTATAAAGAGAAAACCATCTTCGACAAGGCCTATATGCCTTTTAAGTATAATTCTAACGCCTAAGAAATCCTTTAATACGTTTGTAAGTTAAGTACGTTAAGTACGTTAAGTACGTTAAGTACGTAAATCGTTTATATAACTCACTTAGCCCTTATCCTATAGTTCGATCGGCTCTAGCATCTCTTTTACTGTAATAACTAACTTATCTAAGTTCCCTCTAAGTAGTCGTACTACTGCTACCATATAGTCTGTAATAAAAGCCTTTTATAAACTAGTATTACTTATATAGCTAAGAGGTAGTTAATCCTTAGAATTTTTTTCTATATTACTAGAAAAGCCAATATAATTACTAAAATAAATATTATATAATAACCTTTTGGAATATATTTATATATTTAATATCTTAACGCTATAGCAAGAACTTTATATATATTGCACGAGAAGCTATATATAGTTACTATTAATTATAAATTTATCAGTTTAAAGTATTAAAAACTATACGTAAATGCTATTAGTAAAGGTCGTTATTATTATAGTTGCTAATATAGTATTTTTAAGGTTTACTTATATTAGGATAATTCCTAGCTTAAAGACGGGATTTCTATTGTCTTGTTTTATTCTTTTTAGGCTTTTACTTTCCGCTATACTTAGCTTAACGCTACTATATATATTACTGGTATTAGTAAAGGGTAATTAAAATTTTAGAGTTGATTTCCTAAGAAAGCTTTTGGCTGCCCTATAGTAACTAAGTAACTCTAAATTTAGCCTGCTTAATACCTTCATTCTTCCTCCGTCGACTAAGTCTTACTATGCCGCTGAGCCTTATCACCCCCGGGAGTCTTACCACGACGCCGAACCCCATTGTGTCGCCAAGCAATTGCATTGTCGTCGTGCGAACATGTCGTCGTCGTGCGAACGTGTCGTCGTCGTGTGATCGCGTCGTCGTGCGATCGCGTCGTTGCCGTGCGATCGCATCATCGTACGCGGTATAGACGTATCTATACAATGGTGTCCTTAAGGGGGGTCTCGGCGTATTTTACGTATATTTATTGTCTTACGCGCGTATTTAATTATATTTCATTAGGGTAGTAGACTTGCTTTAATTTTACTAAGCTATACAGCGATCTAGTTATTATATAATCTAAAATATTTAGTATATAAAGCTTTAAATTAGAATTAAAATTAATCTATAGGTATATCTTAAGTTCTAATCTAAATATATATTATATTCGCAATTAATATAATCTTAATTACTAATTACAAAATCTATATTAAAAGCCTTTAAACAAATAGCTTTTAAATTGAAGGATTTTAAATCTAAGCTTTAAACCGTTTATCTTATAAATTAGATCCTTAAAGAGAAATCCCAATACGGCGTAACGCTAAGGATCTAATACTACGCTTATAGACTTCTACAAACTCTTAAGCTAATTAAATCACTATACTCTAATCCTATAAGGTCCTAAACTAATTATATTATACTAAAAATAATTTTCCTCTAAGAGTTTAAGAGCTTGTTAACGCCCTTTATATATATATATTTAAGTTTCTTATTAGGTTATAACGCTATATCTTATACCCTAAAATAATCTAAAATACTTCTAGCTATATATAATTAAAAGCTATTTACTTCCTCTATTTTATTAAAAAAATTAACGTTATTAATAGAGTATCTATACCCCTATCTAGCGATTTATAAAGTTCTTTATTAAGCGTTCCTCCTAGCTCTTCTCTACTTTTTATTAAATACCCTTATAGGTATCTTAATAAAATCTATAGCGATATACCTTATCTTAATAATAAAATTAATAGCGACGCTATTTAGCCCTTCTTTTCTACTCGTAATTAATATAACATCAGTGGTAAGAAACAATAGTCTATATAATTTAAGCTATAATTAGTGGTTAATATACTACGCTGCATTTAATACGGCTTTTAAAGCTTTATACTTACTTAGGTTAGGTTATAAAAGGACTAAAAGGGTATAATTAAATACTGCCTATATAGTAGTTAATAATAGCGATAATTTAAACTAAGGCGTGCTATAGACTATTTACATATAGAAGACGTCTACTTACGTTATTCTTTAGTAAACTCTTTAACTATAAAGTTTAATAATCTTATCTATTAGCTTTACTTTACTTAATTTAATTATACTATAGACCTAGACACGTTTAACTTTAAATTAGCCTTAAGAACTATTTAAGAGGTTGTCTCTCGATTATATACTATTCTTACAAGACTTATAAGTAATTAACGCGCCTATTAACCCAGTTGCAATACTCTGCTTTAGACTAATATATTATTCTTAAGCTAAAAGGCGATCTACCTTATCTTTTTAATACTAAATATCTATCTAATAGGTATTAATATAAAGCGGTAAGTAATTAAGACTCTATAAAGGCTTAAAATATATTGCAGTTACTGTTAGACTAGCCGATTAATAAATAGGATCTCTAAAATAGTATAAGTATAGTGTCTAGCTTCTATAAACTCTTAGGCTAACTAGCTAATTTCTTTAAAGATAACTCCAGCTTTAAGTATATAATAAGTAGATAGTAATTATTTATAAAAACATTAACTTTAGAGATAGAAAAAGGAGTAAGGTTATGGGCTATCTAGATACTATACGGTTAATAATAATGGCGGCTACTATTCTTTACCCTAAGCTACTAACTTTAAGTCTACGTTAATCTACATATAATTAATAATATCTTATAGGTTTAAAGATATATTAGTGGCCTTTAGTATATCCAATAAAGATAGTAAGATTAGGTTAAATATTATATAAAGCCTTATATTAAATATAATTACGAGAACTTATATAGTTAGTATTAGTTCTATATTTAGAGATAGTAATTATTATTTTAAAATACTAAGTATATAATCTTTTAACGTAAATAAAACTAAGTCGTACTAATTTAGAGCTATATTTAAGGATAAGGATACTATTAATAGTATCTATAGTGTCTATAAAAGTATATTCTTAAACTAGCTTAATTTATAGGTACTAAATGACCTTGCCGAAGCTAGGGCTATATATAACGACTTCTATAATTAAATTCAGCTTATTTATGGAAAATAACTTATCGTACGCTATATTAAGGCTATTAAAAACGAGTAAATCTAAGTATATCGACTATATAACTAACGGGCTTCGCCTTTTAATTTACTTATATAGTTCAATATCTAAATTAACTTACTAAATACTATTATCTATAAGTATTAGGCTTCTAATATTTTTAGAGAAGAGGCTTATTATTATATATAACCTAATACTACTTAATAGAACTAATTACTATATAGGACTTTATAGCATATATAGTTATTTTATTTTATTACCTTTTATAAAGACTCTTTAAATAAATAGACCATATTACTAACGATATTAGTTCTTTTATACTGGGTTAATTTTTACAACTTATAAAAGATGTCTATTTGGCTATATTTATATTAGATATATTAAATAGCAATAGTTTTACTAAGTAACTATATAATAATAATATATCGTTTACCCTAAGAGGCCAAGCTATTTTTATCTATTTAGTATACTATTAAATATGTAGATATAGATATACTAAAGTACTTTATTAACCCTTTTATTAGCTATTTTTTTTCAACGCATCCTAATATAACTACTGCTATAAGATATTATTTTTATTAATAGAATCTCTCTCTAATAAATATACCAAAGTTATAGTATATAATACTATTCCCTAGGCCTATAAACTAACCTAGTGAGGCTAATATATATAAAGTAATTAACCTAAAGCTTAAATATTTTTATAGTAGTTATAAGATTAAAATAAAGTATTATAAGAACTTAATCTGTAATATAGATACCATTAAATACTTAAGTTAAGGCTTTACATAAAAGACTAAAGGCTATTTTTAGCGAGTATATACCTAGGGCTTATACTACCACTATTATATTACTAAGTATTTAAGTGTCGGAACGTTAATCACGTGACGTGGTCACGAGACCACGAAGTGAGACTAGCTATCTGACTTTGGAGCAACCCCTTTCTTCGAGATATAATCAACTACCAACTTCAACACAGCATACGTACCACTACAAGTGATATTCGTGCACGTTAATAATGCGAGTATACTAATACTAATCAGTAGACGTACAGATTAGGAAATATGCAATAGCAAAGCTTAAAACCACGTATTAGCTTAACTGCTAACGCGTTAAATTGCAGAGCTATCACCCTATTTTAGTTAAAGGAGAAAACTACGTTACCCTTAAAGCTTAAAACCACGTATTAGCTTAACTGCTAACGCGTTAAATCGCCTAGAGAACCATATCTTTACTTAGAGAGAGCTACGTTATCCTTAAAGCTTAAAACTATGTATTAGCTTACTAATGCATCAGATTGCCTAGAGGACCCTTAAAGCTCAAAACCACGTATTAACTTAACTGTTAATGCGTCAGATCGCCTAGAGGACCGTATCTCTACTAAGAATCGTCTACAGTGCCTAAAAACTATAGATTTATCGATAGGACACGTATACACCTTTACACCCTTACCTTTACACCCTTACCTTAACCTTAACCTTAACCTTAACCCCAACCTTAAACCTTAACCTTAAACTTAAACCTCTAGAACCTCTACTTAATTCCAAACTATAATATACACAAAGACACGACAATATGGAAATTAATTAGAAGAAGAGAATTGCCAAGTATAGCTATAGAATTAACTTGGAGATGGCTATAAATGTTAATCTAACGGAGTATATAGAGACTAAGATACACCTATATATATAAGATAACCTTATAGACTCTTTATTATGGACAGTGTTCTAGGAAGACTTTAAGGACTTTATACTAGAGCTCTTTATACAAGTATAATCTAATACTAGAATAAGGATCCGTAAATACCTAGTTAAGAGAGGAGTATATATTGTTAAGTAAGATAA
>Ga0307515_10024285_pt1 | contig 10570 bp, 7 predicted proteins | sample 17_EM_MG_FD_194513 | JGI IMG/M metagenome (GOLD analysis project Ga0307515, IMG submission 194513) | Populus trichocarpa ectomycorrhiza microbial communities from riparian zone in the Pacific Northwest, United States - 17_EM | ecosystem: Host-associated > Plants > Roots > Unclassified | place...
ACCTCGACCGCGCAGCCACCAACGCTCGCCATCAGGGCCGTCAGCATCGCAACGTTGCGCGTGTTCATGCCGAGCCTTTGTGCACGGCCGAGGCCAGGTTTTCTCGCCGATAACCTGGCATCATCGCTCGAGAACCTCATGGACCTACCTGCACGCAGGCCGTTCCAGAGGTGCACCCGCGGAGGTCCAGGGGATCGCCTCGCACGCGACTCCCGACACGCCAACCACGCGACCGGAGGTCCAGTCGCGTCTGAGGTCGAGTGGGGCGTGGTCCTACAGGAGATGGCCGGCGGGCGTCATTCCTGAGCAGCCACGCCGGCCGATACCGCACCACGACCAGCACCCGAGACCAGCTGGGGCCCGCGTGCGACGTCACCGCGTACAGCGAGGTCGATGCCCTCGGCCGCCACATCCCGGTGCCAGGAGCGACCGGTCTCACCCCATCCAACATAGCCAGCGACGATCGACTTGCCTTCGAGGGGAGCGACCAACCAGAACGAGAACACCGACAAGAGGATCGCCGTCCCGATGAGCACGTAGTCGACCGCCCAGATCTCCGAGCCGCGCCAGTGCACGCCGAACGCAAACACGCCGATCATGCCGACCACCCCCACGAGGTAGCGTCCGACGTAACGCGCGATCCGGCGAAGCGGCGTGGTTGCGACGATCGGGCGATCGAACGAGCGCGACTGCAGTGTCGAGTCCGGAGGGATTCGCAGCCTGATCGCCTTGCCGTCGGCCTTCGCGCGAATGACGAACGACGCGTCCGCCGGCACCTCGGCGAACGTGACCAGGACTGCGCCGTTCGCGAGCAGCTCGGGTGTGGATCGGCAGACCGGGCCGCCGTGGACGATGACCTGCTCCAGCGCCTCGGCCTCGACGTGGACGCGCAGCTCGCTCCGGTACCTGACCGAGTTGAAGTTCTTGATGAAGAACGTCTGCCACCCGCCGGTGATGCGGAACGAATATTGACCGATGTCTGCGCGGGTGTACCGAAGCAACAGGTTGATCAGCGAGACGCCGGCGGCCAGCACGAGCACTGCCAGGGGCACCGCCGCGCCCCCGAGATCGTCATAGATGTCTTGCAGGACGGACATGTTGCCTCGCGATCAAGCCGGGGTGGCCCCGGTGGCCTCACTGACGTCGAATGCATCGAGATACGGGCGATGCGCAGCTTCCAGCCGCGTACTCACCATCACCACCGTGCCGATTCGCAGGTCCGGCATGACGATCGGACTCGCGCCGATCCGCACCCATCGCGCAGATGCCCGCGCGTAGAACGACAGCGTGTAGCCGTGCTCGATCTTGTCGAGCACATCGCTGCACTTTCCGGGGGCGAGGAAGCCGTGCAGATCGAGCTTGTCGGCGTGCCCGGCGAACTCGCCGTGCACATCGTTGCTCGAGATCAGCACGCAGCGTTCGCCGGCGAACAGGCTGTCGAACCAGATCGCCTGCGGGTCGGCGTCCGATACCGCATCGATGCCCAGCCCGGGCAACTCGACGTCGAAGATCTCCTGCGCGCGATCGTTGGCGCCCAGGATCAGCCGCTTGTCGTCGATCCGGAGCACGCCGTGCGGCAGGCCGCGTGCGACCACGGCTTCGCGCCGCCGCAGCTGGCGGCGGTAGCTCATCATCAACACGACCAGCCCGGCGAACAGCAGCCCCGAGCTGCCGACCAGCGAGACGATGTCGCGGTAGTGCGACCGCCGCGTCCGGCCGACGGCGACCACCTGCTCGCCGCCGCGCTCCGCGATCACGGTGATGCCGAAGTACTCACCGTCGCTGGACAGCCTCACCCCCTCGGCCCCCAGGACCGAGTCTCGCCGCTGGTTGTCCAGCACCACGTTTCGCGCATGGCGCACCGCGATGTCACCGGGAACGCGAGACAGGATCGAGGGGCACGGCGCGTCCGACTGCGAACACGCATGCACCTGATCTCCCCGGACGCTGACCAGCGACAGATCGAGCGCAGCGGCGGCCTGCTCGAGCTGCGCCATGATCAGCTGTCGCGGCAGCGCCAGATCCGCGCACAGCACGCCGAAGGTCTGAAGCTGTGTGCTGTCGGGCCTGGACACCGGATAGCACACGGTCTTGACCACGCCGGCGCCGCCGAGATCGAAGTACGGCGCGGTCCACGCGCGAAACACATCGCCGCATTGCGGCTGAGGCCCCCAGGCTGGCGCGGTCCTCGACAGCGCGGAGTAGAAGTAGCTCGTGCCGCTGTACAGACGATCCGCCGCCATCACCTGCGGGTGCTGCCACCGCGGGATGGCCCGCGCGACGCCCTCGACCGAGATGAAGTACCAGCCGATCGCGCGGTAGCTGCTCGGGTCAGACCTGGGTTCGAGCTTGATGCCTTCGATCGCCAGCGAGCGCAGGATCGGATCCTTGTACAGCGCGTAGACCTTGCAACCAAACCCGGGTGTCGCCGGGCAATCGCCGTCGGGGATCGCCTGCACCTGCGCGGCCCTCGCGGCAGCTGCGACGATGCTCGGGATCACCAGGGTCGACGACGCCGCGTTGTCCTTCCACGCGTGTCCGACACCGTCCGTCTCGGCCTGTTCGGTCAGCTCTTCGAAGCGGTACGTGGGCGAGGCAGCGGTCGACTCGGTCGCGAAGTACGCGCGCGTGAACGCCTGGTAGCTGGCGTCGAGCTTGTCGAGGAACGGGGTGGGGTTGCCATCAGCCTGGCAGAGCCGCGAGTCTTGCTGTTGCTGCTGATGTGGCAGCAATAGCCCGGCCAGCACGGGATGGACCTCACCGCGCAGCGGTTCTTGCTCCGCACCGATCGCGTCTTCGAGATACCGCTGGCTGATCCGCTGCGGGTACAGCGACAGGTGAAACAGGAACGCCGCCCCGCCAAAGCACAGCATCGCGGCGAAGAACGCGCCCTGACCGTCGGAGGCCGCGGCCCGGAATCGCTGCGAGAGCGCTCGAGCCAGCTTCTCGAGCTTGGCCCGGCTGCGCTCGTAGAGCTCGAGAACGAGCGCCTGTTTCTCCTCGTGCACCGCCCTGCCTCCTCCGACCCACTTGACCGCGATCGCCCGGACAGGCAATCGAGCAGACACCACCAAGGTGTCTGGCCACGGAGAATGTGGGGCGGGAGCTGATACCCGTCAATCGTTTTCTCGCCAGACGTGCATTTGCTGCCCATCCGGCAGATGACCATCCGTTCCGACAGTTAGACGGGTCTGCCCGGTGGCGTCGGAAGGAGCGCGTCGTTCACACTCCGCATCATCTCGTCCATGTGACCGACGGGGTCAGATACCGGCGAGCGATGGCTCGAGCCGCTCGTAGCCCTGCTCGGCCGCCCACAGGTCGAGCGACAGCGAGCACAGGTCATCGACCTCGGGGATCGCCCGACCGTCGAGCGTCAGGTCGATCGACTTGACGTAGCGCTGGCAAGCGTCGCAGGCCTCGATGCGGACACCGGCGTGGCGCTCGGTCTGGAACACCGCGAGCTTGGTCGGCTCGGTCTGGCCGCACCCGGCGCACGCGATGCGGCCGAGCGGACGCTCGCTGCCGCACACGCTGCAGCCGAGGAAGCGCTGGGGCGCCTCGTCGCCGGAGCCCGATCGCCGCCAGCCGATCCACGGCGGACCGCCACAGCGCTCGCAGCCGCCCACGACCGCGGTCCTGGCCTCGGGCGGCTCGGGGCTGACGCCGCTCGCCGCGAGGGTCTCGCCGTACGGTCGCAGCACCGCGCGGGAGAGGTAGTCGGTGCGCCCGGCGCGCGGCCCCTTCCACCACGCGATCAGCCGCTCGTCCAGACCGGCAGGCCCCTGGCTGCGGCAGGCGTCGACCTCGGCGCGCAGCCCGGGCGGGCCGCTGTCCGCCGCGTAGCGCAGGATCGCGTCGAGCTCGCCGCGAAACCCGGCGAGATCGCGCTCGAGCGAGCCGCTCAGCGCGCCGCGCCCGGCCAGCGCCGTGGCGACCTTGGCCTGCGCGCGGTACAGCCCGGCGGCGAACACCAGCGCCGCGGCGTTGATCGATCCATCGGCCAGCTCGGCCGCTCGCGCCGCGCGGCGCTCGAGCGCGCCCGGCACCGAACTGTCGCGATGCAGCCAGCTACTTCTTTGCATCCGTGCTGCCGGCGGGCTTCGCGGCCTCGCCGGTGACCTGGCGATACCACCGCGGATGGTGCAGCCGCGCCCACGCCTTGCTCACCGTGCCGCGGGTCATCGAGCGGAACGTGCCGGGCAGCGCCGCCGTGCCGAGGTAGATGTGGCCGACGATCGCGAGGGTGAACAGGATGAAGCCGGCGTCGTGGATCACCCAGGACAGGCCGGGCAGCGGCGCCGCGAGCTCGCGCGGGAACCACAGCACCACGCCGGTCGCGAGCAGGACGATCGCGAGCGCGGCGACCGCGAAGAAGAACAGCTTCTGACCGCCGTTGTACTTGCCGACGTCGGAGTCGCCTTCGCCGGTGTGGCGCAGATAGGCCAGGGCCTTGGGGCCAAACCAGCCCCAGTCCTTCTTCTCCATCTTCATGTCCTTGATCCAGAGCACGAACATCGCCAGCGACGCGGCGACGAACGCGATCCCGAACCAGGGGTGCAGCCAGCGGCACACCGACAGGCTGCCGAACAGGTTCGCCATCCAGCCGAAGATCGACGTCCAGATCGGCAGGCCGCTGAGCAGCGCGCCGAAGAACCCGATCGCGGTGGTCCAGTGGACCACGCGGCTCGCCAGCCCGTGGCGCACGATGTGCTCGCCGACGACGACGTCCTCGGGGCCAGCCACGCTGGGCTGGACCTCGGGCTGCGGCACGGTGGGCTCGCTGGGCCCGAACTTGAGAAAGTGGCCGAGCACCGCGCCGACCGAGCCGGCCATCGCGAGCAGGCCGATCGGCCGGAGCAGCTTGCGGCTGAACCAGACCGACGCGGGGATGTGCGGATCGGCGGGCAGGCCGTACCACTCGGGGTGATCGGCGTGCGCCAGCACGGTGATGACGGTGGTGCCGCCAACCCCGGGCGGATCGTAGACCGCGGCCTGGGTCTGGCCGCCGGCCTTGAGTGTCGCGACCCGCTGCTCGCCGAGCGCGAGCATGTCTTCCTTGGTGCCGAACTGCAGGCAGCCCGTGGGGCACGCCTTGACGCACGCGGGCTCGATGCCGACGCTGACGCGGTCGACGCACAGCGTGCACTTGGTCATCTTGCCGGTCTTGGCGTGGAACCGGGGCACGTCGAACGGACAGCCGGTCGCGCACAGCCCGCAACCGATGCACGAGTCGGGGTTGACGTCGACGATGCCGTTCTCGTACTGCACGATCGCGCCGGGCGCCGGGCACGCCTTGAGGCAGCCCGGATCGGCGCAGTGCATGCACTGATCCTTGCGCATCAGCCACGACAGCACGCCGTCGCGCTCCTCCTCCCGGAACTTGATCAGGTTCCAGAAATTGGGGTCGAGCGTCGGCATGGTCTGGTAGGTGCCGGTCTGCCTGGTCGAGACCAGCTCCAGATCGTTCCACTCCTGGCACGCGACCTCGCACGCCTTGCAGCCGATGCAGGTCGTGGTGTCGATGAACTTGGACACGACCGGCAGCTCGCGGATGCCGGTCTTCTCGCCGCGCAGGGCCGCCGAGCGCTGCTTGATCTCGAGCTGTGGTGCGTTGCTCATGGTCGCCTCGTCGTTTCCGGCCTAGGCCTTGTCGAGCCTGACCAGGAACGCCTTGTACTCGGGCGTCCAGGTGTTGGCGTCCTGGGCGGACGCGGTCAGAAGATTCGCGAGCGGACCGGTGTGGCCCTTGGCGCCGGCGAAGCCCCAGTGGATCGGGAACCCGATCTGCCAGACCACCTTGCCATCGATCTGGAGCGTGGGCAGCCGCTTGGTCACCATCGCGGTGCCGCTGATCTTGCCGCGCTTGGAGGTCACCACCACCTGACTGCCGTTGGTGATGCCCTTCTCCTGGGCCAGCGCCTCGGGCACCTCGACGAAGAATCCGGGCTGCAGCTCGTTGAGCTTGCCGTTGGCGTGGTGCTGGGTCCAGTAGTGGAAGTGCTCGGTCAGCCGGTACGTCGTGCAGACGATCGGGAACTCTTCCTTGGTGCCGTAGCTGTCCTTGTCGCTCGTGAACCGCTTGGAGACCGGGTTGGACGTGGTCTTGGGGTGGAGCGGGTTGTCGATCGGCGCCTCGACCGCCTCGTAGTGCTCGGGGAATGGACCGTCGTTGAGCGGCGAGAACAGCCGCCCCACGCCCTCGGGCAGCATGATGAACGCGCCGAACGTCCCCGGCGGCGAGTCGGGCTTGATGTCGGGCACGTCGCCGACCCAGGCCTGGCCGTTCCAGCGGATGCCGCTGCGCTTGGCGTCCCACGGCGCGCCGCTGGCGTCGGCCGACGCGCGGTTGTACATGATGCGGCGGTTGGCCGGCCACGCGAACGCCCAGTTGTGGAACATCCCCAGGCCGGTCGGGTCCGCCGTGCTGCGGCGCTGCGCGTTGTTGCCGGCCTCGGTGAACACGCCGGAGTGCAGCCAGTTGCCGCAACTCGTGGTGCCGTCGTCGCGGCACTCGCCGAAGCCCGCGAGTTGCTGGCCGCTGGGCCGCAGCACCTTCGTCGGATCCTTGGGATCCGGCAGATCGGCGAGCGCCTTGCCGTTGATCTCCTTGAGCACGTCGCTCAGATCGGGGTTGGACTGATTGGCGTACGCCCACGAGATGTTGAGGACCTGCTCGGGGAGCTTCCCGCCGTCCTTCTTGTAGAGATCGCGAACCGCCACGACCAGGCGCGCCACGATCTCCTGATCGGACTTGGCCTGACCCGGCGGATCGGTCGCTCGCCACTTCCATTGCAGCCAGCGCGCCGAGTTGGTGAACGTGCCGTCCTTCTCGGCGAACGATGCCGCCGGGAGCAGGTAGACCTCGGTGGCGATCTTGTCGGGCGACGGACCCTCGTACTCGGCCGGCGCCTTCCAGAAGATCGAGGTCTCGGTCTCGACGTTCTCGACGATGACCATCCACTTGAGCTTGGCCAGCGCCGCGACCATCTTCTTCGAGTTCGGGCCGGTGCCCACCGGGTTCATGCCGAAGCTGAGGAAGCCCTCGGGCCCGGGCTCGTCACCGCCGGCGCGCTTGGCCTTGCCGGCGTACATGTGGTCGAAGATGTAGAGCCACGAGTAGTTGCCGTCGACCTTGGGCAGCCACGAGTAGCCGTACTCGTTGTCCGCCGTCGCCGCGTTGCCCCACATCGACTTGAGCAGCGAGACCATGAACTTGGGCGTGTTGCTCCAGTAGTTCATCGACGCCCACGGCACCTTGTTGAGCGTGGTCGGCGTGGTCGCCTCGAGGTACTGTGCCAGGGTCTGCTGCGGCCCGGTCGGGGTCTTCAGGTAGCCCGGCAGGATCTCGAACGTGCCGGCCATGTCGGTGGCGCCCTGGATGTTCGAGTGGCCGCGGAACGCGTTGACGCCGCCGCCCGGGCGCCCGACGTTGCCGAGCAGGAGCTGCAGCATCGCCCCGGCGCGGATGATCTGCACGCCGGTCGAGTGCTGGGTCCAGCCCAGCGCGTAGGTGATGGTGCCGACGCGATCGGCGGTGCCGGTCGAGGTCACCATCTCGGCGACCTTGAGGAACGCGGCCTTGGGCGTACCGCAGATCCGCTCGACCATCTCGGGCGTGTAGCGCTCGACGTGCTTCTTCAGCAGCTGGAACACGCAGTGCGGGTCGGTCAGCGTGGGGTCGAGCTTGTAGGCCTTGGACTCGTCCTCGGCGGCGTACGCCCAGGTGTCGCGCGCGTACTCCTTCTTCTCCGCATCGAAGCCCGAGAACAGGCCATCCTCGATGTTGAACGCGTACTTGTCGCTGATGATGTACGCCGCGTTGGTGTGCAGCTTGACGTAGTCTTCGTGGTAGCGCTTGTTGTCGATCGCGTACTTGATGATGCCGAGCAGGAACGCGATGTCCGCGCCCGGCCGGATCGGCGCGTAGTAGTCCGCGACCGCGGCGGTTCGCGTGAACCGCGGATCGACGACGACGATCTTGGCGCCACGGCCGCGGCGCGCCTCCATGAACCACTTGAAGCCGACGGGGTGGTTCTCGGCAGGGTTCCCCCCCATGGCGAGGATGACATCAGCGTTCTTGATGTCGACCCAGCCATTGGTCATCGCACCTCTTCCGAACGTGGCGGCCAAACTGGCCACCGTGGGACCGTGTCAAACTCGAGCTTGGGTATCTCGGTATGGCACTCCCCAGGACGTCAGCGCCTTCCACTGCAGGAAGTTGAACTCGTTGGTGTCCGTGCAGCCGCCGATCCAGGCGATGCCGGGAGTGCGGTTGACGGTCTCGCCCTTGGCGTTCTTCTCGACGAACGTCCGGTCGCGGGTGTCCTTGACGTGCTTTGCGATGCCGGCGATCGCCTCTTCCCACGAGATGTCCTCCCACTTCGAGCTGCCGGCGCGACGGAACTGTGGCTTGGTGAGCCGGTTGGCGTGGTGGATATCGCCCTTGAGCGCCGCGCCCTTGGGGCACAGGCTGCCGCGGCTGATCGGATGATCGGGGTCGCCCTCGACGTGGACCACCGATGGCGAGACGTTCTTCGCCCGGTCACCCAGGGTGTGGATGATGACCCCGCACGACACCGCGCAGTACGGGCACGTGCTCCGGGTCTCCGTGGTGCGCGCGATCTTGAGCTCGCGCATCTCCGCCCGTGCGCTCCTCAGATCAAATCCGAGAGCAGCGCCGCCGCTGACAACCGCCCCGAGCTTGAAGAAGGTGCGTCGATCCACGGGAAACCTCCGCAGTTTTGCGTATCAGGTCACACAGCCCCGGTCTTGTCAAGGTAGCGAGATTGGAACAGTTCCTCGCGAAGATCGGGTACTGCGCACCTGATCCCCTCCAGGATTTCCGAGGGTCTGTTCCGCGCCGCGCGCGCGGCCCACGACGACGATCCCCCGAGGCCGGAGCGCGCCACGCGGCCGCCTCGTCGAAGTAGCCGGCGTTCATCAGCGCGAGCAGCGTGAGCGGCACGCTGCTCGAGCGCCTGCGCGCGGTCCCGCCGCGTCGGCAAGAGGTCGGATGTTCACCGACGATCTCTGACGGGAGCGCGCGGCCGGACCGCGATCCCGGGCGGCACATCGCATGCACCGGGGCAGAGGGAACGTCGTCGCCCCGCCGCTCTCGGTACCCTGGCTCCCAGTGCCTGACTGATCGCGTTCTGACTCCCGGATCGGTCACCGAGTCCACGGCGGGGCGGCGGCGCCGCTCATCCGGAGGCCGCCGCGGCCCGTGCTCTCCCCGACCCGCGCGACCCGGGCGGCTCACGGGGCGGTGCACCCCGTCCGACACAGCGGGTTGGAACACGGACACGGGTCCGCCGCGGGCAACGGCTGGCCGGCGCGGAGCAGTCGCGGTGGGCTCGTCGTGAGCTCGGCCAGCTCGGCCTTGGGCCGGCCCGTGCTCGAGGTCGCGCGCTGCGCCGGATCGACCCGGGCCGGGGAGCTGGTCGTCCCGTCGGACCTCACGCTCGCGGTGCAGGACAGTGCGAATGAGCTGATCAGCAAGAAACCCAGGCGTCGCTGCATGACAGTCCTCCTCGACATCGATGGTCGGTCATCCACACCGCAACACGCGACGCGGAAGAGCTGCAGTCCATCAGATTCCACCGAGCATTGCAATACCATACTGGCGATCTAGAATCGCGCGTTGATAATCGATCTCGATTCGCGTACCGATACTCGCACCGACCGATACTCCGTACCGGTACGTCCGATGAAATCCGTAGTTTGATACTCAATCTGGAATCCACCGCGCGGAGCCACGACGTCGCTGCCGCCGTCTCGACCGCGACCGGCACTCCCGGCATGGCCGACGCGCTGTGAGTGGTGACTCACGCCAGTTCCTCGATCTCCGGTACGGACAGGGCGCCGGCGCGCGACGGCGCTGCGCGTCGTGGACGCAGTCCTCCGCGGGGCTCGAAGAACCGCATGATTCCTCGCTGGCGGCCTGCGCTCCCGCAACATTGTGTTGTGGGCGGCTCACCCTCGGCGCCGCGGAAGCCCTCGACTTGTGCCGCCGCGAGGACGAGGATCCGGCAACGCGACCCCTGTAGCCAAGGAGAGCTGTAATGGCAAGACGTTCATGTGCCGCGACGCGGACGCTGCTCGCAGCCGCGATCGCCAGCGTCGGATTCGGAGCTCCGGCGGTGGCCTCGGCCGGGATCACCCGGATCGAGATCACCCAGATCGAATCGCCGACGTTCGGCGGCGCCTCGTTCGGCGCGACCGGGATGTACGAGAAGCTGATCGGCCGGGCGTTCGGCGAGGTCGACCCGCGCGACCTGCAGAACCGCGACATCACCGATCTCGCGCTCGCGCCGCGCAACGCCCGCGGTCGGGTCGAGTACGACACCGGCATCCTCATCCTGCGGCCGGTCGATCCGACCCGGGGCAACCGCCGGCTGTTCTACGAGCTCACCAACCGCGGCGTGATCCTGTCGCTGCGCGCGCTCAACGACAGCCCCAACGCCTCGACGACCAACCCGACCACGGCCGACGCCGGCAACGGCTTCCTGATGCGCCAGGGCTACACCGTGCTGTTCACCGGCTGGGATCTCTCGGCGGTCGGCCCGTTCGC
>Ga0307515_10024286_pt1 | contig 10569 bp, 14 predicted proteins | sample 17_EM_MG_FD_194513 | JGI IMG/M metagenome (GOLD analysis project Ga0307515, IMG submission 194513) | Populus trichocarpa ectomycorrhiza microbial communities from riparian zone in the Pacific Northwest, United States - 17_EM | ecosystem: Host-associated > Plants > Roots > Unclassified | place...
GCAGATGTCCAATAATGACACTTTGATACTATTGTGAGCGTACGATACGATCGACCAACCGTTCATACGCGTGCTCAGGGATTAGCTTTTCTTCGACAAGAACTCGAAGGCCAAGGCTTTGAGCTCTCTCCATGGGAGTCAAGTCGACGGCGTCATCGAGATTCTGGGCCACGCCGCGGGATAGCAGCGTTTTGTATGCATTCTCACTGTCTGAAATGAGGACGCCGTCAAGTTCGATGTAGGGTAATTTGCCCCTTGGCGCCTGGTGCATATTGCCTTGCGCGTACTTGACAGGAATACCAGAGAAGGTGACGAGTGCATCAAGTTTGTTGCAGAAGGGTGACTAGAGTAAAATGTGTTGAGTCAATGATCGCTACCAACGGTGGCGAAAGACATGAAATTTTGGGTTCACACGCACAGTGGAGAACTGGCCTTCCTTGTTATCAAATCTATGATAAAGAGTGAGCCGTGGTTGCTCGGCTGCTTCAGACATGGCTCGTGAGGGAGAGGGAGAGTAGAAGGTTGGCGTTCACAATGAGACATTATGATTCGCCTAAGATAGTTCACCACTTGCCACTACCAGACCTTACATATTTGAGAATTGCATGCTGAGGTCAATCGAGAGGAACCAATACGAATACTGGCAACGACGAGGAGCGAGACAACCCTGACAACAAATGTCAATATCGCCGGGCTAATAGATCGAGGTGAAGCCGACGCCTTGGATCATGGATAAGATTACACGGATACGTGGAATAGTGGGGGCTCCTGACTAGGCGTTTGGGAGGGGAATCGTGGTGCATTCCTTAACAATGCGGGAGAGCAAGCAGTAATAAGCCGAGGAGAGGGCGTATCAAAAGAGGCGTCGAGGATTGAAAAGGACGGGTGAGTAGACGAAAAAACCCTTGGTGCGGAGGGGACTGTGTCAGGTAGACATGCACGTCCACGAGTATCACTCCTATTATATTCCTAGTACCACTTACCTCCTTCTCTCGCCTTCCCTGCCAGCCGATATGCGCACGCACCACCGTAAATGCAATCCGACCGCATCATTGTCTGTGGAAACGAGAGGGTATAGCTCTTAGATTCGCATGCACAGTTAAAGGACAGGAATGATGATAGTAGGGAGAAGAGAGGCAGCAGTACATTGCAGGGTGATGCAAACACTTCAAAGTTCCAGCCTCTCAGCGCTTTTCGACCTTGACCAAATAGAATAAACCCTCGGAATAAACCGAAATGCAAGCTCTAAGCAGAATAATTGCTAAAGCACCCTTGTGTGCCCTCACTGCGAGGACGCTCGCCGTGCGCATGATCTCACCGCGGACATTTTCAGGGGCCGACCCACCCCTCTTTGGAGGGCTCAAAAGCCGGTCACATCCCCACTGATATCGAGCAAGCGACTGGTCTCGAGCGTCTCCAGCTTCTCTGTCAACTTCACGACGTCGATGTTTTCAACACTGCACCCCTTGTCATTGTCAAACCCGGCCTTATCGAAGGCCCTACTCTGGTCCCTGGTTATGTTCGTGGTGGCTCCTGAGAAAGCCATTGGAGCTTGCTGGTTTTCTGGGAATTGTCTTTCGTCTACAGACGCCGCCAGAATCGTTGGTTGCACCAAGTTCCCAATCGACTCGCACGACACCATTTGGACGGAAGTAAACAATAGAGGCACCACCTCTGTGTTAAGTGTGGACATGGTACGTTCGCCTTTCTGTCCTGTGCGTCCAGTCATAGAACTTGAAAGAACAAAATTTCCACGCGCAGTGGCCAAACTGTAATATCTTGGAGGTGCGAAGGAGCACGGTCATGGTCATCATTAGACAGTCTTACTCCTGTAGCCTGGACAGTATGAATCACTTTCTCAGCCTCTTCGGTGATGACTAGGTAGCAGCCGGCGGTCGTATGAAAGTCAGTTACCAGACTCTACTGTTCCTAATTCAAGAAACGTAACGGCCTGAACATAATATACAACCCACGAACTCCGGTATTTGGAGCGATGTCCACCCCCTTCTATTCTACTTGCACCGTAGCAGCACCAGGAAAACGGACAATACATTGATACAATATAATGTTAACATACTGATGTCACACCAGCATGGCGGATGAGTACCCTAATCAGATGATCTCACGGGCACTCGCCGTCTAACTGTGAGTGGAGGATACAAGTACTAAAGACAAGTGCGAGTCTGACGAATGGCTCCGATTAGGCAAATACCTGTGTACATTCCTAGTTTATTCCTACGATCAAGCGGTCTATGCGGGCGGGTGATAGTACACTCATCGAACAACAAGCCATCAGCAAGCGATCGATGAGAACAAACAGATCGAGAAAGACGACGAACACAACATAGCGGTATAGGGATCTCTTCATGTCCTATACAAAGGTTCGTCAATGCCGATAGTATGGGGCAAGAACCAAGAAAGAATCCTCACAGGTAGTTTTCGTTGTACGCAACCAACCGATGCGCCAACGCCCTAGGCACCAACGCTGACGCTCCCGACACTAATCCTAGACTCAACACTCTCAGCACGGTCCGCGCTCCTGACCTCGCCATCCTCATCGACGTCCATACCCTCGCCATTGCTCTCGTCTTTCGCAGCAGCAGCAGCAGCGCGCTCGAGCGCTTCCTGGTTCTTCAAGTACGTCAGGTTGACGTAAATAATCAGGTTCCGGACGAGGGCGACGTGTCTCGCGCGCTCCTCCATTGAGATATCCTCGACGGACACGGGAGCAGCGGCGAGGGGCTTCTTCTCCGCGAGCGGAGGGGTGTCGAGGATGACAGAGGCGAGTCTGGGGAGGACGACGTTGTTCCTGCCAGTGTCCGGGGGAGAGGAGGGTGACACCGAGCTGATGGACGGTCGGTGTGGGCTCATCGATGACGCCGACGAAGCCGAGCTCGCAGACGGGGAGAGCGCACGGTCCTGGATTTTGCTTAACGAGGACGAGGACGCCGACGCCGGCACAATCGACGCCGAGCTCAGGTCGGCATAGAGCGAGCTAACGCTGGACGCCTCGCCGCTCTTCGCAGAGGCGGACGAACGTAAAGACGACATGGAGACGGTGGCGGTGATGGGCGGGAGAGTGGAGGATTTCGAGTCGGCCTTGAAGTCGAGCGCGGGGAGTTTGAGTGCGGGATCGCCTTCGATGTGCAAGAGCGGATAGAGCGAATGGCCCGGTTTGTGTGCTGCGAGTCCAGGATCTGAAGCACCCACAGGGCTCTCCGCGTCTCCTGAGACAGCAGTGGTCTTGGAAGCAGGAGTGGGAGTAGGCAAGCGGGAAGGAACGTCGAGAACCATTTTTTCTTGTACCCCCTTCGCTGGTGGTGGAAGCATCATCCGCGAGTTCGTCGATATCCTCGTCCTCGTCTTCTTGATCCTCTTTGATCTTCCCCATCCTCTCGCGCTCCGCGGCCGCACGCGGACTAGCCTGCAGACGCAGAGCGCTCTTGACGCCTTGGGGCCCGAGCAAGCCAGCTCCCTCCCTGACACCAAGAGAAGGAGCTGAGAGCTGCCCACCACTAAGGGAGGTCCTGCGGACCTGGCTGCCGAAGCTTGTTTTGACCTGGTGTCCGATTCCGCCAATGTGTTCGATGTATTGCAGTTGAGATTCAGAGCTGGAGCTGGAACGCATGTGGTGCGGTGCCTCGAGCGAGGCCAGGCCGCCAGTGGCATGGGATGGCCCGATCGAGCTACTGGTCGAGATAGGAGAAACACTCGCGGGTGGGGGAGTAAGACTCGAAACTGCGGTCTTCCTTTTGCGTCCACTTCCGAGACCCAATGTGGTCAAATCATCGAAATGGCGATACAGATTGGGTATGTTGGGGCTCTCCGAATATCCGTGTTTGCCCCCCCCGTGAAGGCTCTGAGAGAATGAGGAGTGAGAGTCATGTGCAGCAGCAAGGCCGGACAAGGAAGAGAGACCAAACTGTGCGAGTGTGTCCGAGTTGAACCAGTTCTTTGGGGAGAGCGTATCGTTGCGGTATGAGACTGGGCGTGCGAGTGGAAGTTATGAGACTCGTGCAGGGGTTGCCTGAGATGGCTAGCAATGTCCCTAACATTAAGGGCGAGTAAGAACGCATTGACGGCCTGAAGTTCCTCTGGCGTCCGAATATCGAGGGAGACCGAGGTGGGATTGAATGGCTGACCGAGTTTATTGCGGAGCGTGGGAATGTGGTTGATTAATAAGATGGTTGGGTGGGGAGAGTGAGGAGGATATCACGAGCCACAAGAATGCAATGAAAGACAAATGGATTGGAAAGACAACAAAATGAAATGCAAGACAACGTGTTGGAGATAGATACGCGCACCGGTCTTGTCTTGCATTCCATTTTGTTGTCTTTGCATTCCATTTATCTTACATTGCATCCATGCTGTAATCTGACACCGGTGACTTCTAATCTGACCGATGTCAGGCCTCCAGCCTCAAGCAAGAAAGCTGCTCCTCCACATAAATATTTACACATATACCTACGCCTCATCATCGCAATTTTCCGCCATTGATTTCCTATTCCAATTGGACCGCCGCCTTCTCCCTCTCGCATTCCCTCGCACTCAGCCCGCTTCTGGTCGGATCCCCAGCCTCAACACACAAACACTCGGCGATCCATTCCTCCTCGACATCGCGCACAACGGCCTGCAATGAACCGACTTGTACGCTTCGGGCCGTTCCTCAATGAGGAGTTATGGATCGGTGCAGATGACACGAGAGCTCATACATGTGGTAGTCTGATCAGGCGCAAGGAGGGTAGCGTGGGTGTGGCCGTGGCCGGGAATGTGTGTGTTGCGAGGGTGGAGGCGACCCGCTCCATGGGGGAGCGAGTGAGCTATCGAATATATTGGTTTAGTGAGTGATGGTCACCAAGTAAAAAGGGATTTTAACGGCGAATACACACCGTCGATTTGACCGTCCCAAATGGCTGAAAAATCCAACCGAATTCGCCCGACTTCCGGGGCAAGGTGTAAATCATTGATCACTGGGAGCAACACCTTCTTGATGGATCCACACCTCTTGTGGCTGTCCATTGACAATCCAGCCCTGCCGCACCCTCGCATTCTGCGTGGCGTCGAACAACTTCTCCAATACCTAAAGTAACGCTACCGGTTAGTTGACTCCAGACTCTTGACTATTACAGAGCTCTATTTGGCGTCGCTGGGAGGACTTCCTGTGATAAGCAACTCAGCGGTGTCACGTTTCGATCAATAATGATGGTTGGAACTTCAATAACCGAAAGAGCAACTAAGTCCAAACTACATGCGGGTGTTCAGCGATAAAAAAGGCTAAGGAGGTGCATTTTTGATTATTCGAGTCCATGAGGTTCCAAAGGCAAAGTCGTCAAAGTCAAGAGAAACGAAGCGATTACGAGATGTAAGGGGGATTGTCAGGACGCTACGTGAATGCAAGCCTGCACGACAGTCGTGGGGTACCCAGTAGAGTAAGCCACCCTCTGAGTCCCTGACCCAACCATCTATGTCGGGCTTTGCAAAAAAATCAGCATGCATTGGGTTACAAGACACAGTGTGCTGCACGTCAAAAGAGTAATCAATAGACTGAACCGGGTAGGTATGCCACTCACGGAGCTTGGCGGCTTCTGTACTAACCTCAGAATCCCAAATTCTAATGGTGCGGTCGTCGGATCCGGAGATGATGCGCCGTCCATCAGGAGAGTAAGCGACGGACCACACAATGTTAGTGTGCCCTTTGAGAGGATCGCCGACCGAAGCGCCGGTCTTGGCATCCCAGATTCGAATAGTGAGGTCGGTGGATCCGGAGATGATATGCTGTCCATCGGGAGAGTAAGCGACGGACAGCACCGAGTCAGTGTGCCCCCTGAGAGGATCGCCAACCGAAGCCCCGGTCTCGGCATCCCAGATTCGAACAGTTTCGTCGCCGGATCCGGAGACGATGCGCCGCCCATCAGGAGAGTAAGCAACAGACCACACTCGGCTCGTGTGCCCATCGAGAGGATTCCCGACTGAAGCGCCCGTCTTAGCATCCCAGATTCGAATAGTGCGGTCGTCGGATCCGGAGATGATGTGCTGCCCATCGGGAGAGTATGCAACAGAATTCACACCCCCATTATGCCCTCTAACGTGCTCGCCAACCGAAGCGCCAGTCTCGGCATCCCAGATTCGAATAGTGTGGTCGTCGGATCCGGAGATGATGTGCTGTCCATCGGGAGAGTAAGTGACGGACCGCACCCCATCAGTATGCCCCTTGAGAGGGTCGCCGATCGAAGTTCCAGTCCCGAGATCCCAGATTCGAATGGTGCGGTCGTGCGATCCGGAGACGAATCGTCGCCCATCAGGAGAGTAAGCAACGGACCACACCTGGGCAGTGTGCCCATCGAGAGGATTCCTAGCTGAAGCGCCAGTCTCTGGATCCCAGATTCGAATGGTGCGGTCGTCGGATCCGGAGATGATGTACTGCCCATCGGGAGAGTATGCAACAGATTTCACACCCCCATTATGCTCTATAAGGTGCTCGCCAACCGAAGCGCCAGTCTCGGGATCCCAGGTTCGAATGGTGCGGTCGTCGGATCCGGAGATGATGCGCCGCCCATCAGGAGAGTAGGCAACGGACCGCACCCAGTCAGTGTGCCCATCGAGAGGATTTCCGGCTAAAGCGCCAGTCTCGGCATTCCAGATTCGAATGGTGCAGTCGTCGGATCCGGAGATGATGTACTGTCCATCGGGGGAGTAAGCGACGGACTGAACCCAGTGAGTGTGCCCCCTGAGAGGATCGCCGACCGAAGCGCCAGTCTTGGCATCCCAAATTCGAATGGTGCGGTCGTCGGATCCAGAAACGATGCGCCGCCCATCAGGAGAGTAGGCAACGGACCGCACATAGCGAGTATGCCCATAGAGAGGATTCCCGACTGAAGTGCCAGTCTCGGCATCCCAGATTCGAATAGTGTGGTCGTCGGATCCGGAGATAATGTGCAGCCCATCGGGAGAATATGCGACAGCGTTCACACTGCCATTATTCCCTATAAGATGTTCGCCAATCGAGGCGCCAGTCTCTGCATCCCAGATTCGAATGGTACGGTCGGAGGATCCGGAGACGATGCGCCGCCCATCAGGGGAGTAAGCAACAGACCACACCAAGCCAGTGTGCCCATTGAGAGGACTTCCGACTGAAGCGCCAGTCTCGGCATCCCAGATTCGAATGGTGTGGTCGTCGGATCCGGAGGTGATGTACTGCCCATCGGGAGAGTATGCAACAGAATTCACATCCCCATCATGCCCTGTAAGACGCTCGCCAACCACAGCACCAGATTCTGCATCCCAGATCCGAATCGTCTTGTCGCCGGATCCAGTGACAACGCGGGTCCCATTCGAGGAATAACACACACTCAAGATGCGCCCCGTGTGTCCAGTCCACTTCAATGGCGGTCCTAGCCATGACAACAGGTTTCCCACTTGTACTTTGATGGCACTAGTGAATTCTTTGCTCAAGGTTCTAGATAAAGGGGATTGTGAGGGCAAGAATGGTCGTGTCGAAATATAGATGTGTGGAGCGCTGATGGAGATGGGGGTGTGAAAAGTGATTAGGAAATGACGAATATCCTGAATTCTCTCAAGAAGCGTTGAATCCACGCCCTACACCCAATTCGAATCAGATTGGAATGCAAACTCGTAGTAAGCTGGATGTACTCACCCTGACCCAGGACAGCAACCTTCGAATGCTTTGAGCGCCAATCGGGACCATCCCCAGAATGCTCAATACTTCAACCCAAAATAATGGGTACAATCCCCCAAAGAACTTCTTCAAGCCTCCCAACACCAATAGGCGCTCATCACGGTTAGCTGAAGAGCAAAGATGGTTCGACCAGTGAAGACAACTATACTGCAAGGGATCGGAAATGTTCTGCTTCACTCGGGATGGGAGATCTCTAATGTTTGCATTGGCGAGCCGAGAGTCTTCGAGATTGCAGATATTGAAACGGAGCTCTTGTACCATCGCCTCCAGGCAGGCGATACCCTGCTGCGCGTGCGCCTCTCGCAGGTTGACTTGATACTCGCAGCGATCGCTGAGAAAGAAATCGGAAATTGATAAATGTCGAACACGAATTGCTCCATTGGCTCCCCCGTCTCGATATAGCAAAGAGCTGAGGATATCTATCCACTTTCCGACTAGATTAGGTTTCACTCCTGTCAGCTTTGCAATCGGCTCTTGGCACAGTGGGCGGTATTGAGCTGTTGTAATTACTACAATCATCCGCCAAAACCCACCAATCTTGCTGTGTGCTTTCAGGATGCTCGAATAGAGTCCGTATAGAGATTCTAAGCCAGTACCGGCTGAGCCTTGCAGGACTTCCTTCAAAGACTCCTCAGCGTCATCGCATTTCTCAAGTGCGAGAATAAGAGTCTTGATGAAGATGAAAAGTCCGTTCGCGCGAGAGATCAGCTTGTCGAAGTCCGGTTCTTCTGGCCAAGACTCGGAGAGTCCCCAATCCGAGGCCACCAAGGCGAACTGGCGTCGGGCGAAGGTTCGCAAATCATCACTGGCTTCCTGATCGGTAGCCAGATCGTAGGGTGAATACGACGAGCTGGTGAGACCGCGAAAGAAGCGTTCGATATCGGCTTCGGGTCTACTGGTGATGATAATCTTGAGCCACGGAGCTAGTGCGGCTGCGTCGGTCAGGGCCTTTAGGACATCGTGACGACTTTGATGGTTGCCACACTCGTCAAGGGCGTCAATGACAAAGACGAGTGTGTGCTCCGGGGGGTGAGGAAGAGAGCGGAGGAGGTCAAGGAAAAGAGAGCCCTCCATCAACTCTGGAGTAAGGTTTGGGTCGTCACGAAGGTGTTTTGCTACAACGGATCGAAAAGGGGGGAAGATTATGGCGAGTTTGTGGATGAAAGTCGGGAGGATGTTTATGGGTTCGCTCAATTTCCTGTCGTCCCTCTGGCAGAAAAAGGCTCCGACAAGGTGATTTCGCTTGTGAAGGTTTGCACAGATCGAATGGGCTAGCGACGTCTTCCCGATTCCGGGTGAACCGAAGATCCAGTACGTATTCTGCTGGAGAACATTCCCTTGACCCGACATAATGGCTGCCCATTCCACGATTTGATTGAGGAGAGATTGGCGGGTGCCGTCCATACAGCAGGACGTCTTGTTGTGGCCAGTGCTGGCAGGCTTGAGCCGATCCTTGAGCCAGAGGTCTTGCTGGACTAATTCTATACGAAACAATTGAGAATACACTATCACCAGATTGAGGCCAATGCTTACTGGACTCCTTAGCTAGGCGGAGGGTCTCAACATCCATTGCACGGTCAAAATCTTCAATGACCTTGGTCAACTCTTTGCTCATTTCTTCGATCCGATGTGGGTGCGCCAACCCACTCAACGTCCTCTCTGCGATAATCAGCATGGCGAAATTCAAAATGGCCGACTGCTCACCGAAACGCCCACGTTTGACATAGTCGCACGAACACTCAGCGACCTTTTCCATTACTTTGAACATTTTTGAGATTGTCTTCTTCAAGATTTCTGTCTCTTCATCGCTGATCTCGTCTGCAACCTTGTCCGCAAAAAACAAAATGCGCTCCAACCGATCCAATAAGTCTAATGGTATCTGGTCGTACTTGTTCTGCTCCTGCAAAAGCTAGAACAGCCCGGCGTCACCTCTGCTTCTGATGCGCAGGAGTGGGAACAAACCTCAAACATGGGCCACTTAGTCCCTACCACGCCCGAGCCTTTCCGCGACCTAGCCCCCCCAGGCCACTGCCCATGGCAGTGTGTCCTGGAGAAGCATAGGGGCTCATGGTCATTGGAAACCTCGTTGCTGTGAGGTGGCCACCCCCGAGAGGTATGATGACCTGGCAGACGTTGCGCTAACATACAACGGTCTACATGTCAAAACAGGTAGCAACCGACCTATACTACCTGACACCTCTTGGGTGAATCATCAAAGTCGATGCGTCAAGCCTCCCTCCCCCAACTAACGAACTCACGCCACAACCAGCCAACTACTCTTCGACATTACTTACCCCACATAGCCCCACGACACACTACCAACACCGTATCTCCATGCCAACTCCTCAGAAAACGCAGCACGGGTAAACGGGCAGCCAGGACTTGTCACCCGGGCCTCGCCCCCCAAACGGGCAGATAGGAATTGGTGACTCCGATCTCGCCCACCCACGATGATAATCAACACTATGACAAGAAAATCCCGCCAACGCAATTGAAGAAAGAGGTCAATGGTCATGACAGGCCGGAGACATGGGCTGCTGGTAAGTGTACTGTACTGCTAGGGATGGGATGAGACAACCGGGAGGATTCCAACGTTCACGAAAATATTGAGGAAATAGTTACGGGGAAATTAGCGCACAGCGCTTTGCCTGCGGGCAACTGTTTTGAAACAACCATCCACGTTGAAATACGCCACGAGAGCTCTTCTAGGCTACGTCTAATTCCTTCCGACAGGGAGCAACGGGTCTATTAGGGTGCGATTACATCACATCCGACGAAACGTGTAACATAGAGTAGATCTTAGCACGTAAAATTGGATTACAAAAAAAAAAAAAAAAAAAAAAAAAACAAAAAACGTGAATTGGGTAACAATG
>Ga0307515_10024287_pt1 | contig 10569 bp, 3 predicted proteins | sample 17_EM_MG_FD_194513 | JGI IMG/M metagenome (GOLD analysis project Ga0307515, IMG submission 194513) | Populus trichocarpa ectomycorrhiza microbial communities from riparian zone in the Pacific Northwest, United States - 17_EM | ecosystem: Host-associated > Plants > Roots > Unclassified | place...
AAGGTAATTCTTACGTAGTCTCCTATAATTTAACGAGCTAGTTAGTAAGTTATTATTGCGCTAGCTCCCTCCTTAATAAAGAATAGAATAGCGGTTTATTTATAAGATATTACTTAAGCCTATACCTAATTAAAGACGCACCTTTAGCGCTTAATATTAGCATACCTTCTAGAGCAAATTTGCTACCAGTATCCTAAAGATATAATTATAGTTATGCTTAAGCCATTATATAGGATCGCAGAGACAGGAACTTACTAGTGGGCTACCTACAGCAAGCACTATAAAGAGAAGCTTTTAATAACTACTTCTATATTCGATCCCTGCTTCCTTATTATAACTATAGGAACTCTATTTAGAATTATTAGCATATAAACTAATAATACAATTATCTTAGGAGACGACTAATTCTTAGCTCTTAAAGAAGACGAGCTAATAAAGGTAAATCTTATAGTAAAGCTAAAGGAAAAGCTTAGTTTAATAATACTATTACTCTTTAATAGATGCATCCTCTCCCTAAATAAGGATTCTATTACTCTGCGCCAGAAGGGTTAAGGTAAGAAGATTAACGTTATTAACGTTAATTCTCTAAAGTAAGGATATATAGAGCAACGCGCTCGCGGAGCTTATATTGCTTCTATCTATTAACCTAAGGCTTTATTTAATCTCTCTATTGCTACCTAATACTAGAAACTAACTAAGGATAACATTCTTGCCTTAAATAAATGTTTTTTCTAGTAAATAAACTATTTTAACTGGGGACTACACTACGTGCCTATTAATCTTCCTACCGCTAAGCTATTTGTATTTATTAATAGATCGTTTATAAATAATAAAGATTTTAGCTCCTAGTTAGGATATAAGATTACTATTACAAACAAGTCTACTAGAGAGAATAACTTTATAATCTACGGCAATCTTATCTATTAGAGCTTAACTAAGAGTAAGCGCATTACTTAAAGCGTTCTAGTATTAGAGATATATAGAATAGTTGGTGGAGTTAATATAGTAATTATAATTGGAACTACCTTAAAGATAATTATAGATCGACTTAAACTTCCTATTATCCCTATAATTATATATACCAACTTATATTCCCTCTATAAGTGTTTAGTTAAGCTTAGTACTATAAAGGAGAAGCGCCTTATAATTAATATTATAGTACTTTAACAATCCTATAAGCGTTAAAAACTCTTTAAGATTTAATAGATTAATAGCTAAGATAACCCGGTAGATATAATAATGAAAGCGAACCTAAATAAGGTACTAGAGACGTTTGTTAATATAAATACTCTACATATATAAGTTAAAGGTTAGGTTAAAAGGGAGTCCCTAGAAATTCTTAGTTATATAAGGTCTTAAGATATCCAGGAACTTTAACCGGCAGTTAAAGTTATCTAATTAGTTAGATTCTCTTACTAAGACTTTTTTAGAGGGGGGAGTATAATATTCTATAGACCCTAACTTAACCCAGCTAATTAGGATTTTCTATCCCCAAGATGGAAAATTGCTATTGGCTCGCTTACTACTAGCGCCTTAGCGGCCCTCTAAGCAAGATATTTACCTATAACTCCTAAGTAAGAAAGCACTACGTGCTAAGGGGCAAATTTTAGAATAGTAAGACTTATATTATAATAGCAATAGTAAGTAAGGAGGATTAATATTTGTTATGCTAGTTGAGCGGTATATATATATATAGATGGCAACTATAAAAGAAGAGTTGCTAGTGTTAGGAATAAAGGTAAGTGGTTACCATATAAGGCAAATTACTATTACGTATGGCAAGTTGCCGTTACGTGCGGCAAGTTACCATTACGTGTCGCCGCGGCACTAGCGTGGCGAGGAGCCTTAAGCTCCTCGCCCTCCCTCATTTTTTTATATAATAATAATTATCATACTATCTACGAACCGTAGCTATATAATATTACCTTGTGTAACTAATAAGAACTAAAGCAATATATTAACCCCTAACCTTTTATACCTAAAGAATATTCTAATTTAATTAATATATTTAAGAAACAATTTATAAACTAACTACCCCTATATTAAGATAAGTATAATTTTAAGATAAAACTTAAACCTAGTATAATGCTAAAGTTTGGCCCGTTATATGGTATATCGCAAAAAGAGCTACTTATAATGCGATAATACCTTAAAGAGCACCTAGAGAAAGGGTTTATTTACCCTAGTTAATTACTATTTACCTTACCTATACTATTTATTAAAAAACCTAAAGGAGGCTTAAAGTTTTATATTAATTATCAAGCCCTAAATATAATTATAATTTAAAACCAATATCTAATTTCTCTACTTTAAGAAACGCTTAACTATTTAGTAAAAGTATAATACTTTATAAAGCTTAATATAGTCGCTATCTTTAATTAAATCTATATTTATATAGGAGATAAGAAGTATATAGCTTTCTATATATAATAAGGACTTTTTAAATATCTAGTAATATTATTTAGTATAAAGAACGGTCCTAGTACGTTTTAGTAATACGTTAATAATACGCTTTACAAATTCCTTAATATATTTGTTACTATATATATTAATAATATCTTAATCTATTTATCTTTACTTTTTAAGCATTAAAAGTATATTTAAATAGTTTTTAAACGCCTATAAGACGCGGGCTTATAATACAACATTAAGAAATATAAGTTCTATATATTTAAAGTTATATACTTAAGCCTAATTATATTCCGCAATAGAATTAAAATAAACCCTAAGAAAATAGATATAATTACAAACTAGGAAAGTCCTAGTAGTATATAAAATATTTAAGGATTTCTAGAATTTACAAATTTCTATTATTAATTTATTAATTACTTCTTAAAAATTATTTAGCTATTAGTAAATTTAATAAGGAAGAATATAAGATTTAAATAGACTACTAAATATAAATAAGCTTTTAACGACCTAAAATATTGTTTTATAACTACTTTAATTTTTACCTACTTTAATCTAGACCTTAAATATATTATTAAAATAGACTTATCTAATTATATACTAGGAGGAGTGTTATCGCAATATAATAAGAATGGCGAGCTACGCCTAGTAGCCTTTCTCTTTTAGAAACTTACCCCTATTAAATTAAATTATAAGATATATAATAAGGAACTACTTATAATTATTAAATGCTTTAAATAATGGCGTCTAAAACTTAAAGGATTATTGTTTCTAATACGCGTATTAACGGACTATAAAAACCTATAGTACTTTATAACTATAAAGTATTTAATATAGCACTAAATTTATTAGGCTAAATACCTTTTATAATTTAACTTTAAGATTATATACTAACCTAGTAAACTTAATTAGAAGCCTAACTTATTAATATAATAATTATAGGACTTACCTATAAACGCCTCTAATAAACGGATTATAAATTAATTATAAATTCTACTACCCCCTAAACGGTTTAAGAAACTACGCCCTATATTTTTAAACGTAAAGCTTAATAGAAATAAATCGGAAATTAATAAGTAGGATGTAGAAATTAATAAATTAATAAAGTATAAATATAAGAACGACCCCTGGATAGCAGATATAATAAAAGCGATTTAAATAGGGAAATGGTAATATAAGGATAATATACTCGCTAAATGCGAAATCCGTAATAATCGGTTATACTATTAATAGAAGATAGTAGGCCCAAATTCTAAACCCTTACGATTTGAAATACTTAAAATTGTATATAATTCCCTTATAGTAGGGCATTTTAGCTATATAAAGACCTATAAAATTATCTAATAAGTATATTACTGGCCTATAATATATAACTATATACGAAAATATATTTAAGTATATAGAATATACGTATATAGGAAGACCTTTATATAAAGAAGTAAGGAGTACTTTAACTGTTACCAATTCTAATATAAAAATAGTAAGATATTTTAATTAACTTTATAGTTAATCTACTTAATAGTAATAGGTTTATAAATATTATAGTAGTTATTAACTATTTTATAAAAATATAATATATAATTCCTATAGACTTAATTAGTATAATATTGGTAGCTAAATATTTTATTAAGTATATCTTTAAGCTATACGGACTTTTTAATTTAATAATATTTAACTACGGAAGCTAGTTTGTTTTAGACTTCTAGTAAGCCCTATATAAATAATTAAGTATATAAATACGACTCTTAACTATATTTTATTTAAAGATAGATAGTTAAACTAAAATTGCAAACGTAATTATAAAATAATACCTATAAATATACTACTCCTACCTAAAAGATAACTAGGAAAAGTGGCTACTTTTAGCTAAGTTTACTATAAATAATATAAAAAACGAATTAATAGCTATAACGCTATTCTATATAACCTATAGATAAGACCTTTAACTTAGATTTAAACTATAACCCAAAATTAATATAATAGGACCTATAATTAAGAGGATTTAACTAATTAATGTATATAACTTCGCTAATTAAATAAAGTAGTTAACGGAACTATTATAAAGTAAATTAGTATACGCTTAAATAGTATAGAAATAGCATATAAATAAAGGACAAGCTTCCGCGTAGGACTTTAAGGAAGGTAATATAGTTTACCTAAATATATAAAACCTAAAGACTTAATAACCCTTAAAGAAACTAAACTGGAAGTTTACGGGCCTACTAAATTAAGAAAAAACTAAGCCTATACGCTTATAAGCTTAAACTACTAACTAAAATAAAAATATATTTAACGTTTTATGTAAACTTATTATAACTGTAGCTAGAATATGTTGCATTGGAGTATGCGACGGTTCCTTAACCCCTGACGCTAGTTTTATTTAGGTTAGAGGGAACACGCAAAGAACTACATCTTCTGCGACGCGTAGATCTTAGAGAAGAATCATCTATTTATAACACCGTATAGTACATATCATTGTGATATATATATTCTGCATATTATAAAAGTCATACTAATACTAATTAGTGAGCGCGCATAGATTAGGAGATACGCACTTACTTAGAAGACGTTTACGCTCTACCTTATAAAGGCCCTATTTTAGTTAAAGAGAATTAAAGTACTCTGGATTTGGAAGACGTCTAACGCTCTACCTTACCCAGAAATACCTTAAATCTACCCTAGATTTGGAAGACGTCTAATGCTCTACCTTAACCAGAGACAAACCACTATACTAGTAGTCAACGTAACTACGTTAAGAACGCGACTATACTAAGAACGCGACTACCCTAACTACCACTTAAACTGTCTCTTAAATAACCACTTAAACTGTCTTTTAAACGACCACTTAAACCATCCCCTAAACTATTCTACGCACCTTCCTTATTTCTTTTAAGATAGCTATACCTATAGACTAAAAGGTAAAAACAGAACGATGGAGGAACGGGATTAATATATAAACGGTAACCAGTAAAGACCTTATAGACTTTATTCTGTTTAAGTTATGGGAATACAACGAGTATAAGTTAATGGATAATGGACTTTAGTCCTCCTTCTAAGACGATTTTGAAACATTTAGTGTTAATATATTTTTAAAAGTAAATATATAGCACCTTTAAAGCATATATACCTTCCTGTAATATAAAGGAGTATATATACGCATAAAGGAGAAACATATAACATATGCGCAACTCTTATTTAAATTAACTTAGGAAGAATGCTAATATTTCTGGACTTAAGAGAACTTAGACAAGGTATACGATAAGCTAAATAGAAACGGGTTTTAGTTAAATAAAATAAATAATGCACTTAAGCGCGGTCTTAACTATAAAGTATTATAAGACCTAATAGTTTATACAACCCCATTTCAACTATAATAACCATTAAGTATCTAGACTATAACCCTACCACTATCTAGAGGAACACTAGTAGGACCTTTACTATACGCAACCCTATATCCTTAAACCGTTCCCTCCCTATAGATACCAACCATACTAGGATAGGGTAAAGAGATTTCCAATATAGTAAAGATATATATAGAGGAACTTAAATATAATAGTATAAATGGCAGTTTTAATTACAAACTAACTATCTTTTATAATATCTACAACCGATCTAATATTCTATAAGAGGCTTATAATAAAGCTTTACTAATTATATTAATAGGTCTAGCTTTAAACTAGTACTTTAACAGCGGACTCGGTAACCTCTTATTTAAAGACGCTTATAAGCACCTTTATGGCTTCTTTAAAGGCCCTAGCTTAGAACGTAAGAACCTTAGTAAATGGAACGCAATCTTGTTAAAGACAATTATAGACAAAAACACAAACAAATTAACTAGCGATTGCCTTTAAATATTAATTGATACGCTCTCCTAACTATAGCATAGCCTTACCCCAGAACTATAAATAACACTATTCCTGACCAACAAACTTGTTACGTCTTGCTAGGGAATTCACATATACTAATTCACTGTATTAGACCCACCTTAAGAACTAGGCCCCCTTATTAACAAACTATAGTTTTTAATTACAGCTTATAAAAAATAGAACCCAAAGCAAGCTTAAACTCAAGCTTACTATATAGATTGTTGGTACTTTAGAAGGGAGAATAACTATAATTAGTATTAAAACTATAACTAATATCGAAACCGAACTTACGACCGAAACCACAACCGCGACCGCACCCGCCCTTATTTCTCTCTACGTTATAAACCACGTTACTTTATATATAATAAGGAAGGCTGCTAATTATAGAACCACACCTAAGAAGAATAAGAAGAGTCTAAAGCTAAGTTTAGAACCGCTAATAGAGATAAGTTTAGTAAATTTGATAACCGATTTAATAAACGACTTAATTAATATATTATGGACTACGAAGATAACAATATTGACTTAGAAGAAGAGCTTAAGGAAGCTTTCTAAGCACTAACTATTAACACAAATTATAAGGCAACCGACAAGAACTCTTAACTAGACATTAACCACTTCTATACCTCTTTTAGCTAAGTAGAACAGCATAAAGCAACTTCTATAGCTGCTACCCTAGCTAATAAAGCCTTCAGCTATTTAGTTATAACTATAGATAATATAATACCTCTTATGACCAAATAGGACCCCTTTACCTACAACATAACTATATCTACGTCCCGCTATACTGCAGACAACTTTATAGGCATAATGGTTGATATAGGAGCATCCAAACGATCTACAGCAGGATACGGCCAATTCTTGGTATTCTAGAGACTTAATACCGGTATATAACTTAATACTACTACAAAAGGCATAATTAACGTACAGTTTGGCATCAAATTAACCTCATTAATTAGATCAGCTAAAGTAACCACCCTAATTGGCATAATTAAGTTTCATATTATTAAGGTCAACACCCTATTCTTACTTTACTTGGCAGACATAGATTACCTATAAGTATACTTTAATAACCTAAAAAATATGCTAATCACCCCTTAGGGCGAAGTACCGGTTATATATTACTTTAGCTACCCTTTCCTACTTTAAAATACATCCCTGTATAATTACTTAACAAAGTTATTTAATTAAAACCCTTGCTACTTAACTAACATTAAATTAAGACGACTACATCGTCGCTTTAGCCACCCCTTAGTTAAGCGTCTTATATAAATACTTAAACGCTTAGAATATAATATTAATAGCAAGACTTTGGAACATCTTATACGCTACTGCCACTATTGTTAAAAACATAAAAAGTCGTCTGGTAGATTCAGATTTACCTTATATAATAACATTAACTTTAACTATTTAATTGTGGTCGATATTATGTATATTAATGGCGCACCACTTTTGTATATTGTTAATAAAGAAACACGATTTTAAACTGGCAGATAGCTGTAAAATATTAGCGCCAAGTATATATAGGATGTATTACGAATGTGCTGGATTAACATATACCTAGGACCCCCTAATATCATCATATATAATGTAGGCAAGAACTTTATAAGCAAGAAATTCAAACAATACGCCACAATACTTGGAATAGCTATAAGAAGTGTGCCTATTAAAGCCCATAATTTAGTTAAAATAGTAGAATGCTATTATAGCCCCCTCTGTTGCATATACTATATCATTATTATAGAACTACCGGATATTAATAAGGATATAGCTTTATAAATAGCTTTTAAAGTAATTAACGATTCTACAGGCCCTAATGGTCTCATACCTACCTTGTTAGTATTTGGAGCTTACCTACATATAGTAGAATCCAACGCACCTAATCCTATAGTTATAAAACGAGCAGCAGCTCTTAAAAAGGCTATGGAAGAAGTTAAGAAGCTTAGAGCTAAGCGCCAAGTAGTAGATGCCCTTAATATGCGAAACGGACCTAAGATAACTGCAATTTATAACCTACCACTTAACTCACCTATATTGGTATAAAGAGAAGGACCTACAGGCCAACCTAGCTATTGGTCTGGTCTATATAACCTACTTAGCATTAAAAATAAGACCTATACTATATAACTTCCATATAGACCTACTAACTTCCGTAGCACAGTTGTGAAACCATATTTAGTAGACCCTAAGATCACAGAGGATACGCAACTAGAAGATGATGAAAGTGAACTACCCCTACCTTAAACTGAGCCTAAACCTAAACCTTAAACTAAGCCTAAACCTTAACCTCAAACTAAGCCTAAACCCTAACCTTAAATTAAGCCTAGACCCCAACCTATTAAGCGTAAAAGAGGTAGACTATATAAGTACCCTATTAAAGCAAATACCGCGAATATCTTAATTTACCTATAGGACGAGGAGGACAATAATTAACTTACAAATTCTAATTAGTTTACAGAATTACGCCAGAAAGAGATTAAGGGATTACTTAAGAAAGGAGTTTTCGAACTAGTTAACCCTAAAGATATATAATAAGGCAATAGAGTATTTAACTCTAAATTTATTAACGAGATTAAGAACTCTAGTACTAATAAAGCCTTTAAGAAGTTAAGACTAGTTATATAGGCCTATAACGACCTAGAGAAAGACCTTATACTAACTTAATTACCTATAATTTAACGAGTTAGCTAACGCCTTATTCTCTATATTATAGCCATAACTTAGAATAACGGTATATATCTCTACTTACGAAATATTTTATAGGCCTATATATAATCAGCTATAAAACTAAATTAAGACTTCTATATTAGAGCACCTCTCAAACTTAGTATAGCACTTAGAGTTTCACAAGGCATAATTCTAAAGGTTATTAGACCTTTATACGGCATTCCTAAGGCAGGCAATTATTAGTTTAAAACTTACTATAACTACTATATTAAAGAACTAAATATAAGCTAATCTACTTATAATCTCTGCCTACTTCACCTTAATAACCCTACAAACTTTAGAATAGTTAGTTTATAGACTAATAACACCCTCTTACTTGCTAACTTAGTCTTTATAGCTTCAGAATAGGAGAAGATTAAGAAAGCCAAGTTCCTAACTAAGAAACGCGAATAACTTACGCCGGAGCACCTAATTAAGTTTAACGGAGGCATTATCCGATAATAGGATTATATAATTATACTTATATAGGAACGCTAATGCTAGAACTTAACCCTTATTAATATTAAGGAAGCTATTACAATAACCAGTTCTAGAGGTACTATTTATATAGCACTTACACCTAAGGACTAATATATTGCCCAACGAGTAAGAGGAACTTATATTGCGTCTATATACCAGCCTAAAGCTTCTTTTAATTTATCCTACGCTGCCTAGGTAATTAACCCTAATAAAAAAGACGTAAAACTACTTAATAAGAGAATTCAATAGCAAATTAAGAACTTAATAAGAGGTTTAAGCTTCGTCAAGCTTAATATAAAGACACTTTAACTGCTTATATTTACCGATTCCTTATTCATAAATAATAAGGACCTTTTATCACAGATTGGATATATCTTAGTACTAGCAGACTTATTAAATAAGGCGAACATTATTTACTAGTCCTTAGTTAAGTATAAAAGAATCACTAAAAGCGTACTAGCCTCCGAGTTATACGCTATGGCCTATAGTTTTAATATTAGTGCTGCAATTAAGGCCACAGTCGAATTGCAATTTAATATTAGCCTACCACTTATCCTTTACACCAATTCTAAGTTAATTTATAAATGTCTTGTTAAGCTAGGAACTACACAGGAGAAGAGACTTATAATTAACGTCATATACCTACGCCAGTTATATAAAAGACGTAAAATAGCTAAAGTTAAGTAAATCGATAGAGACAGCAACCCTATAGACGCTATAACCAAAAGCAAACCATCATTAGCCCTTAAGTGACTTATTAACACAAACCAAATTAAGTTAAAGATAGTGGAATGGGTAAAACGTACTACTAATAATAGCACTAATTTAAAGACATAGGGCAAGGAAGGAAGGAAGGAGAAGTGCGTATATGGATTTTCGAAGTTATATACAATCTTCACGTTATATAACCGTAATTTGCCGTAATCTATAGCAATCTATAGTAATCTGTGGCAATCTATAGCAATTTACCGGTACCGTAACAATAGTTATAGGATACTAGTTCTTCGCATTTTAAAGTACTCCCAGTGTAGCTAGAATATGTTGCATTGGAGCATGCGACGGTTCCTTGACCCCTGACGCTAGTCTTATTTGGGTTAGGGGGAACACG
>Ga0307515_10024288_pt1 | contig 10569 bp, 8 predicted proteins | sample 17_EM_MG_FD_194513 | JGI IMG/M metagenome (GOLD analysis project Ga0307515, IMG submission 194513) | Populus trichocarpa ectomycorrhiza microbial communities from riparian zone in the Pacific Northwest, United States - 17_EM | ecosystem: Host-associated > Plants > Roots > Unclassified | place...
ATTGCCTCCGTGACTGTAAACCCGAATTTCGCCACGGATGGCATCCCGATCGGAACCGCCCGCGCGCCGCGCGCGCTCGACCAGGTTTCGGTCTCCCTGCCGCCGGTTCTGGACATGACGTCGCTCAATGTCAGCTACACGCAGTTGGAAACGTCAGACAATATCAGCTCCCGCTTGCTCGGTATTACTGCAAATCGCGCCTTGGGCGAGCGCGGCAATGTCTTTGTGACAGCCTATGCCGATGTCGAAAAGTGCGATATTTTCGGTATCTTCGCAGGTCTTTCCTGGAACTTCGGCGACGATATCTCCGCCGGCACCGGGATTTCGGCGGATGCGGACGGCTATACCGTATCGGCCGATATCGCCAAGGCCGAACAGGGCGGAATCGACAGCAGTGGCTGGCGGCTGCGCGGTGTCGAAGGTGCACACAGAAGTATCGCCGCGTCCGGAAGCTACCGCAGCGCCATTGGCCGCGTCGAAGCCGGTGTCGAAAACGGCAAGCGCCAGCTTTCGGCGCATCTCCAGCTGGATGGCGCGGTCGCGGTCGCAGGCGGCGGCATTTTCGTGAGCAACCGGATCGACGATGCTTTCGGCATCGTTGACGCCGGGGCGCCGGACGTGGCGGTCGAGTTGGAAAATCGGCCGGCAGGGCACACCGGACGGAACGGAAAGCTTCTGATCACGGGTCTCAATGCCTACGATAAAAATGCGATCAGCATCGATCCCAACACCCTTTCCCTCGATACCCAGATCGAAACGACGCGTGCCACGGTAACGCCGCGTGATCGTAGCGGCGTCATCGTCGATCTCGGCGTCAGGACCAATATCAAGGCCCTGCTGGTTATTCTTCAGGATGAAAGCGGCGCGTTCGTCGAAGCGGGATCCGCAGCGATACTTGACGGCACCGAACAACCGATCGTCGTCGGCTACGATGGTCAGGCCTATGTCACGGGGCTGGATGCGCAAAACCGGCTGGTCGTCGATCAGCCGAGCAAGGGGCGCTGCATCGCCGATCTCAATCTCGTCGCCCTCAAAGCCAAAGCGCCCTCTGCCCGCATCGCAATCTGCCGGAGTCCGTCATGACAAGACGAGTGTTGCTGCCGATTTTGGTGCTCCTGGCAATGTGCGTGTTTGAGCATCCGGCCAGAGCCGCGGATGGATGTGATTTCACCCTATCGAACATCGATTTCGGTAGCGTAACCTTGCTCAGCGGAGCCGCGGTGGACAGCTCGGCCACGCTGGACATCGTTTGCCGCAACACACTGACGATCGGCCTTGCCATGCGGGTCTGCCCCAACATCGGAGCGGGTTCAGGCGGGCTCAGCGGGGCAACGCGACAGATGACGGGTCCGTCCGGCAATTCGCTCGGCTTTCAGCTTTATCAGAATGCTGCCCGCACCATTCCCTGGGGCTCTGTCGATCAGCCGGTCATCGGCGCGCCGCCGCCAATCGATTTCCTTTCGCTTCCTCTGACGACAACCACGGTTCATGTGCCGATCTACGCCCGCATCCTTGCCAACCAGCAAACCAAGGCCGGAGGCGCCTATCTCTCGACCTTTGCCGGCGCAGAGACACGGTTTACCTATGCGTCCTATGTTCTGGTGCCGCAATCCTGCGCAGCGATGACGCAGAACCCGACACAGGTGGGCTTCAGCGTGCAGGCCAATGTCAATCGCACCTGCGATGTGACCGCCGAGGGCATCAATTTCGGAAACCACGGGTTGATCACCTCGAACGTGGATGCCGCGGGGAAACTGTTGGTGACCTGTACCCAGACCTTGCCCTACGCAATTTCATTGAATGGAGGCCTCAGCAACGCACTTCCAGAGCAGCGCAAGATGACCAAGGGGGCAGAGTTCATCCTTTACGGCCTCTACAAGAACAATGCCCGCACCCAGCCTTGGGGAAGTGCCGTGGGAGAGACGATGTCGGGAACCGGTTCCGGGGTCCAGCAGGACATTCCGGTCTATGGACGGGTCGCAGCCCAGAATACGCCCTCAACCGGAACCTATACCGATACGGTCGTGGTGACGGTTACCTATTAGGCCGCAGGCATCTGCCAGTTGTTTAGCGTGGCGGCTTCGCTACAAAGGGTGCTGATCATCGTTCAGCCCCTTGATGGAATCCGCTCCATGCAGATCCGCGCGCTCATCTATTTCGACGAACTGGTTCGCACCAACTCGATGCGGGCTGCGGCCGAAAACCTGAATGTCGCGCCCACCGCCATCAGCCGGCAGATCGAGAACCTCGAATATTATTTCGGTACGGCGCTGATCGAGCGAAGTGCCCGTGGCGTCACGCTCACGGCGGCGGGAGAGCTTCTTGCCGCACGCGCCGCGCGCACCCTGCGCGAACTCGACCATGTGCGCCAACTCATGGATGATCTCAAGGGATTGCAGCGTGGCGGGGTAACGGTGTTTGCAAGCGGCGCCGTTGTGGCAAATCTCCTTGCGCCGGCCCTTGCCGATTTCAGCCTGCTTTATCCCAAGGTTCGCTTCGAAGTCATCATCGCCAGCGCCTACCGCTCCATCGAGGCGGTAAGCAACGCGGAGGCCGATATTGCTGTCACGCTGTTTGCGCCGCCACTCGCAGGTACCAAGGTCAGGCTGCGATCGGAAGTAACCTACGATGTCATCGCCGCCGCCGGCCATCCGGCTGCTGGCCACAGCGAAATCTCGCTTCGCACACTTGCGACATATCCCCTGGCTGTCCCGGACCAAAGCTTCGGCGCGCGTCAGGCTTTCGATGCGCTCTTTGCCCGTGAAGGGCTGACGCTCGATCCGATCTTCATTACAAACTCGCTTGAAATGCAGAAGGAACTCGTCCTGCGTGGAGCGGCCATCACGCTGCTGCCGGCGCTGACGGTTTCAAGGGAATGTCAGGCAGGGCAGCTCGTTGCGGTGCCTGTTGCGGGCGGCAAGGGAGTGCGAACACCCCTGGATCTCTGTGTTGCTCCCGACCGGCAGCTGTCGTTTGCCGCCGCCAAGCTCCTGGACTTCATTGAGCGCTTCATGCGCGAAATAATGGGCCACACGATCGGGACCGGAAAGAGTTAAGCGAGAGACCGGCCGACCTCTCACAAATCGAGGATGCCATAACGCTTTAGTGGATCGGTTTTCGCTACACTCAGCACACATTTTCGACATTGTGTGCGCGCCACGAAGCTGACACACTTCCTTCAAAGGGGCCGTCGCGCGAACTGATTACAGCGACGAGACCGCAAAAAAGGGGAATATAATGAACCGCATTCCAAGCATAGCGGGTGGGATGATCCGCTTAGCCACCTTTGGGGTTGCGCTGTCAGCGGGCCTGCTTCTGGCGGGTGCGACGGTCGCTGCAACCAAGACGTCGCTTGTGCTCGGCATGAGCGTCGAGCCGCAGGGGCTTGATCCGACGGTTTCTGCGCCTGTCGCCATCGGCCAGGTGACCTGGCAGAATATTTTCGAAGGGCTGGTGGCAATCGACAAGGACGGCAAGATCGTGCCGCAGCTCGCCAAGAGCTGGGAAATCTCCGGGGATGGTCTGATCTACACCTTCAAACTGCAGCAAGGCGTCAAATTCCATGACGGCGAAGACTTCGACAGCGCCGTTGCCAAGTTCGCCCTCGATCGTGCCCGCGGGCCGGAATCGACCAATGGCCAGAAGCGCTTTTTTGCAGCAATCGATACAATCGACACGCCGGACAAGCAGACGCTGGTACTGAAACTCAAGGAACGCAACGGCAGTCTTCTCTATTGGCTTGGCTGGCCTGCCTCCGTGATGGTCGGCACCCAGAGCGCCGCCAATGACAAGACGACGCCGATCGGTACCGGCCCGTTCAAGTTCGTCAGCTGGACGAAGGGCGACCGCGTCGAGCTTGTCGCCAATCCCGGCTATTGGAACACGCAGACCAAGCTCGGCCTCGACAAGGTGACGTTCCGTTTCATCGCCGATGCGCAGGCCCAGGCGGCGGCGCTGAAGTCCGGCGACGTCGACGCGTTTCCGGAATTCGCTGCGCCCGAGATGATGGAAGGCTTCAAGGAAGACACCAAGCTCGTGACCGTGATCGGCAATACGGAGCTCAAAGTCGTTGCTGGCATGAACAACACGCGCAAGCCTTTTGACGACAAACGTGTTCGTCAGGCCCTGATGATGGCCATCGACCGCTCGACCGTCATCGACGGCGCCTGGTCGGGGTTCGGTACCGCCATTGGCAGCCACTACACGCCCAACGACCGCGGCTATATCGATCTGACTGGCACTTATCCATACGACCCGGAAAAGGCAAAGGCCCTTCTGGCCGAAGCCGGTTACCCCAATGGCTTCACCTTCACGATCAAGACGCCCCAAATGCCTTATGCGCCGCGCAGCGCCGAAATCATGCAGGCCATGTTTGCCGAGATCGGCGTGACCATGACCATCGAGCCGACCGAATTCCCGGCCAAATGGGTGCAGGACGTTTTCAAGGGTACCGACTACGATATGACCATCGTGGCTCACGCTGAACCGATGGATATCGAAATCTACGCGCGCGATCCCTATTATTTCAACTATAAGAACCCTGCATTTACCGACACGATCAAGAAGATCGAACTGACGGCGGACACCGTTGAACAGGAAAAGCTCTACGGCGAGGCACAAAAGATCCTTGCCGATGACGTCCCGGCTCTCTTCCTGTTCGTAATGCCGAAACTTGGCGTCTGGAACGCCAAGCTGAAGGGGCTTTGGGAAAGCGAGCCAATCCCCTCGAACGTCCTGACCGACGTTCATTGGGAGGATTGAGCGGACGGGACAACCGGCTCGACGATTGCTGTCGAGCTGCTCCTCGCCAGTCGCTCGTGACCGTCGATCGGTATCCGTACTCTGCGTTTCCGGCGTGCAGCCGGGACCATGAGAGGGTTGGACCAAGGACAGTGGAATGATCGTATTACTTCTGCGCAGGCTTTCGAGCCTTCTGTTGACGTTGCTCGCGGTATCGGCGCTGATCTTCATCGTCATGGATGTTTTGCCCGGAGACCCGGCGGCAATCATGCTTGGCACGTCCGCAAGTCCCGATACGCTCGCAGCGCTCAGGCACGAACTCGGGCTCGACCAGCCGCTGATCATCCGTTACGCGCTGTGGCTTGGCGGCGTCGTCAAGGGCGATCTCGGCAATTCCTACACCTACGGCGTTCCGGTCGCGGGCCTCATCGCCGAAAGGCTTGCCGTCACCCTGCCGCTGGCGCTGTTTGCCATTGTCCTTTCGGTCGCCATCGCCATTCCGCTCGGCGTCGCCTCGGCCGCCAGGCGCAACAGTGCTGTCGACTATGCCGCCGCCTTCGTCTCCCAGCTGTTCATCGCTGTGCCGGGATTCTGGGTCGGCCTTCTGCTTGTGCTGGTTTTCTCCGTGTCGCTTGGCTGGATGCCCTCGGGTGGCTTTCCAGGCTGGCACAGTGGGTTTGGGCCATCGCTCGGCGCTTTGCTTCTGCCGGCGATCGCCCTTGCTCTTCCCCAGGCAGGCGTTCTCACGCGGGTGACCCGCTCGGCCGTACTTGAAGTTCTGAACGACGATTTCGTGCGCACCGCCCGAGCCAAGGGACTGCCCCGCCGGGCAGCGCTGTGGTGCCATGCAGTGCCGAATGCGCTCGTTCCCGTCGTCACCATTCTGGGCCTGCAGTTCACCTTTCTAATTGCCGGCGCGGTGCTCGTCGAAAATGTCTTCAACCTCCCGGGCCTCGGACGCCTCGCTTTTCAAGCGCTCACCCAGCGTGACATCATCGTCATGCAGGATGTCGTGCTGTTCTTCGCGGCCCTCGTCATCATCATGAATTTTATCGTCGACCTCTCCTATCTCTATCTCGATCCAAGGCTGAGGGGGCGCAGCCGATGAGTTCTGCAATCAAGACCGTTGAACAGCCTGCAATGCGCAGGACATCGCTCTTCCTGCGCCGCCCGAATCTCATCATCGGCGGTGCCATCATCGCTATCCTCGTCATCATCGCTTTCGTCTCGCTGTTCTGGACACCGATGCCGCCGGGCAAGATGCAGATCATCCACAAGCTGAAGCCGCCGCTGGCGCAGGGCTTGCTCGGCACGGACCATTTTGGCCGCGACGTGCTGTCGATGCTGATGGCGGGAGCCTGGAACTCATTGTCGATCGCGACGGTTGCCGTGGCCTTTGGCGCCTCGCTCGGCACATTGCTTGGTGTCACCGCCGCCGCCCTACGCGGCGTGTTCGAAGCGGTGGCGATGCGGGCCAATGACGTGATTTTTGCGTTTCCGCCGATCCTGTCGGCCATGATGCTCGGCGCCCTGCTCGGTACGGGCCGCTTCACCGCCATCATCGCCATCGCCGTGTTCATGGTGCCGGTCTTCTCGCGGGTGACGGTCAGCGCGGCGTCGCAAGTCTGGGCGCGCGACTATGTGCTGGCCGCCCGCGGCGCCGGCAAGGGCGGCGTGCTCATTACCGTCGAGCACATACTTCCCAACATCGCCAACCAGATCATCGTCCAGGTGACGATCCAGCTCGGCCTTGCCATCCTGACCGAAGCGGGACTGAGCTTTCTCGGCCTCGGCATGGCTCCTCCCGCGCCGACCTGGGGCCGGATGCTGGCCGATGCCCAGACCTATCTCGCCACGGCACCATGGCTTGCCATCCTGCCGGGCCTTGCGATTGCGCTCACCGTGTTCGGTTTCAACATGCTGGGCGATGGTCTGCGCGATCTGCTCGACCCGCGCGAGAAAGGTCGGACATGACCGAAGCCCCCCTTCTTTCCGTCGAAAACCTGGCCATCTCCATGCGCCTGCCGGCCGGTGGCCATATGCAGATCCTGACCGATGTCGGCTTTGCTCTGAATGCCGGCGAAACGCTGGGCGTTGTCGGAGAATCGGGCTCGGGAAAATCGCTGCTTTCGCTGGCGATCATGGGGCTCCTGCCCGGTGCCGCAACGGCAACCGGCCGGATCATGTTTGAAGGCCGCAATCTCCTCGGCCTTGACGATGAGGCCCTTTGTACCGTTCGCGGCAAACGCGTCGGCATGATCTTCCAGGAGCCGATGACGGCGCTCAACCCGGCCATGACGGTCGGAGATCAGATCGCCGAAGGGCTGGTCTGGCACGAGGGCCTGTCATGGAAGGTAGCCCGTGCGCAAGCCGTCGAACTGCTTGACCGGGTCCGTATTGCCGATGCCAAACGTCGGGCCCAGACCTATCCGCATGAAATGTCGGGTGGTCAACGTCAGCGGGTCGGTATCGCGATGGCGCTTGCGCTCAAGCCCGCCTTGATGATCGCCGACGAGCCGACCACCGCCCTTGACGTCACGGTTCAGGCCGAGGTGCTGGATATCCTCGACGATCTCAGACGCGAATACGGCATGGCGCTGATCCTGGTCAGCCACGACCTCGGCGTCATTGCCCGCATGTGCGCGCGCACCGTCGTCATGTATGCCGGCCGGCGCATGGAGGAAGGCCCTACCCGGGACGTGCTGACCCGGCCTCTGAACCCTTACAGCCGCGGTTTGCTGCGCGCAGTCCCGAAGCGCCGCACCGATGGCGGCAGGCTCGATACCATTCCCGGTTCGGTTCCCGGCTTTGCCAAGCTTCCGCCCGGCTGCTGTTTTTCCGACCGCTGTCCCGAGCGGATTGCGGATTGCCAGGAGGCCGAACCCGCCTGGGCGATCCCCACTGTTGGTCGCGGGGTTCGCTGCATCCGGGCCATGCAGGAGTTTGCGCGATGAAGAAACGTCCTCTTCTCGATATCCGCTGCCTGACCCGTGACTATGTCGGCAATTCGCTGTTTTCCAAGCCGCATGTCAACCGCGCCCTCGACGACCTCACCATGACCGTGGATGCGGGAACCATCCACGGCATCGTCGGCGAATCGGGCTGCGGCAAATCCACGCTTGCAAGGATCGTCATGGGGCTCGATAGACCAACCTCGGGAGAGGTAATCTTCGACGGGGACGAGGTGTTCCGGCTGAACGACAAGGAGTTGAAGCGCAAGCGCCGTGACTTTCAGATGGTGTTCCAGGATCCGTTCGGGTCCCTCAATCCGCGCCACACCGTCGGCCGTATCGTTGCCGAGCCGCTGCATGTACTCGATGCTCGGCCAGGAGGCGCCGAAACCCGCGACAAGGTCGCCGCCATGCTCGAAAGCGTCGGTCTGACAGCCGCCCATGCGGAACGCCACCCGCATGAATTCTCCGGCGGCCAGCGCCAGCGCATTGCGATCGCCCGTGCGCTGATCACCGAGCCGAAGCTCGTGGTCGCGGACGAGGCGGTGTCGGCTCTCGATCTGTCGGTCCAGGCACAGGTGCTGAACCTTTTGATGGAACTGCGCGAGAAGCGCGGCGTGACCTTCCTCTTCATCACCCACAACCTCGCCGTGGTCGATGCGATCGCCGACATGGTCGGCGTCATGTATCGGGGCCGCATGGTGGAAACAGGGCCAGCCCAGGAGGTGTTTGCGAGCCCGCTCCATCCCTATACGCAGGTCCTCGCCGCCGCCGAACCAAGCATCGAGAAGTTCGGCCGTCCGGCCAGCCAGCCGAAACCCATAGCGGCGATTGCCGATATCGGCGTGGGGTGCAGTTTCCGCAACCGCTGTCCGATCGCCGCGGCGCGCTGCGCCGTGGAACAGCCGCAACTTCGTACCCTATCGCCCGGCCGGCAAACCGCCTGCCACCGCGCCGAGGACCTGCTGCCATCGTCACAGCCGGCCGAGGCGCTTCGCATCTGAAATGCATCCTCATTTATCCAGAGGCATACCGATGACCGACTTGCTCGACTTTACCATCAAGGACCTTTTGCGCGCGTTCAAGGAAGGCACGTTATCGCCCTCCGAATACTGGCAGGCCGTCGAGGCGCGGATTGCCGCCTTCGAACCGGAGGTTGCCGCCCTCTATGCTTATGATCCGGAGAACGCCCGCGTTCAAGCTGCCGCATCGACCGAGCGTTGGCAGAGGGGCAAAACGCGCGGCCCGCTCGACGGAATTCCCGTTACCCTGAAGGAACTGATCGCCACTAAGGGCACACCGGTGCCGCTTGGTACCGCCGCCGTGGAACTGGCGCCCGCCGCCGAAGACGCACCGATTGCCGCGCGCATGCGCGAGGATGGAGCCGTCGTCTTCGCCAAGACCACCTGCCCCGACTACGGCATGCTCTCCTCCGGCCTGTCGAGCTTTCATCCGCTGAGCCGCAACCCCTGGAACACCACCCAAAATCCGGGTGGATCAAGCGCGGGGGCGGCCTCTGCCGGCGCCGCCGGCTACGGTCCCTTGCATATCGGCACGGATATCGGCGGCTCCGTGCGCCTTCCGGCCGGCTGGACCGGCCTGTTCGGCTTCAAGCCCAGCCATGGGCGCATCCCGGTCGACCCCTATTTCGTCGGTCGCTGTGCCGGCCCGATGACCCGCACCGTCGAGGATGCAGCCTGGTCGATGTTCACTCTGTCGCGACCCGACTGGCGCGACGGCACCAGCCTGCCTCCGAACGAGATCGACTGGATGGATCTTGAAATCGATGTGAAAGGCTTGAGGATCGGCGTGATGCTTGACGCCGGTTGTGGTCTTCCGGCAGAGCCGGAAATCAAGGCCGCGGTGCTTGCCGCCGCCCGGCGGTTCGAGGAGGCCGGCGCCATCGTCACCGAGGTAGCTCCCATCCTCACCCGCGACATGCTGGACGGTCTCGACAACTTCTGGCGCGCAAAGTTCTGGGGCGATATTGCCGGTCTGAGCGAAGAGCGCCGTGCGATGATTCTTCCCTATATCTACCAGTGGGCAGCCAAGGGCGCAGCGGTCACCGGCGTCGAAGCTGTCGATGGCTTTCGCCAGACGATCGAAATGCGCAAGGCGGCCGGCAAGTTGTTCTGCGAGGTCGATGCCGTCCTGTCACCAACCAATCCGATCGTTTCCTATCCTGCCGATTGGGCCTCGCCGACCAACGACCCGGAAAAACCGTTCGAGCATATTGCTTTCACCGTCCCGTGGAATATGTCCGAGCAACCGGCTGCCTCGATCAATTGCGGCTTCTCTGCCTCCGGCATGCCGATCGGCCTGCAGATCGTCGGCCCGAGGTTCGGCGACATGCTCGTGTTGCGGCTTTCCAAAGCGTTCGAAAGTTGGACCGGCGGCGTCAGGACCTGGCCGCAACCCGTGTCGTAGCGGATAGGGCCGCTGCGCGCCTCGCCGCCACAGCCTCCGCAATTGGTGACATGCCACGGCGGGCGGCAGAGTGACTTGATGGATGCGAACACCCGCCGTTTGTGGGGCCTTCCTTAGTCGGGAAAATCAAAGTGCTCACGCCCGTTCATCCAATTCTTGCCGAGATGACGCTCTACCTCCATATAGGAGTCATGACGCTTGATTCGAAAATATTCGTTGGCCTTAAATCGACGCGCCGAAAGTCGGCTGCCCACAGCGAGCCCACTGGTCCGAAATGCCAGTGGGACGGCTGCGAGAAGAATGGCACACACCGCGCGCCCGTCGGGCGGGATGCAGAAGGCCTGTATCTGCTGTTCTGTCTTGAGCATGTGAAGGATTACAACAAGGGATACAATTTCGCGACGGGCCTATCTGACGCGGACATCGCCCGTTATCAAAGGGAAGCGACGAC
>Ga0307515_10024289_pt1 | contig 10569 bp, 4 predicted proteins | sample 17_EM_MG_FD_194513 | JGI IMG/M metagenome (GOLD analysis project Ga0307515, IMG submission 194513) | Populus trichocarpa ectomycorrhiza microbial communities from riparian zone in the Pacific Northwest, United States - 17_EM | ecosystem: Host-associated > Plants > Roots > Unclassified | place...
TCTCCTTTCCTTTCTCTAGCTTTAGATCCTCGTTTATAGACTACCAATCGTACAGGCTTGCGCGTCCCTCTTGCCGTGCTCGTGCCTCGATTGACTGAGTCGCTAACAACCACCATATTACCGTAGTGTTTCCTACAAGCTTTATATGGCGGGCGGAACCTAATATTTTAATAGATTATAGAGTAAATTTCTGTAATTAATTTACGCTATTCAGATAGTTAATTAGTTGCGTAGTTATAGAGTTATTTTAAATTAAAAATCAGAGTATTCTGTAACAGGCCAGTCTGACTAAAACGTATGATTATCTAATCGACAGTGTCGAATGTCAAAGGTAGAATGCACTTTACGTGTTTGAAGGACAATTGCTTTCTAACCTCTTCTATTTAGAGACTAATTGCTAGTTATTAGAGGAGAACCAACTCCCCTTATAATCCTTCTAAGACACTAGCAAAACCTTTCGCCGCTTGTCTGTCTAACCATGTTTTCTCTAAGACGTTAGTGAAACTTTTATCTGTCTGACTACTGTCTCATCTAATATGCACCTTGGGAGAGCCCGTTACATATTCGTACTAAAAAAAGGGTGCGGCGCTTACTATAAAAAAATCTGGAAATTGTTCCTTAGACCCTAGCAGCGCTAAGGGCCGGCGCCAGGTCTAAGACCTGAGACTATTGACTAAACACATGTAGGTAGCGCGACTTGGATTTTACCAAGGCCGCTTTTGGTTATTTAAGAGGATTTAGTCGGAACCGGCTCGTATACGTTTTTCTTATTAAGAAAACTAAGATATACCATTTTATACCACCTATATAACTTACCAACTTTTTTATGAAAATTATAAATATAGCTATATTATAGTTTTCGTTAAAGCAATTCCCACTATTAAAGTTGTAATATACTAACTTTATATATAACTTATATAATATATAAAATTTCACCGTACGGCAAGAGACCAGCTATTCGCTAGGGCGGGTACAAATAATATTACCCAAATGCTTTCCACAAGTAGGGGCCTACATGCAGCAGCACAATGGCTTATAAGTCAAGGAGCCCTCCAGCAGTTCCGGACAGCACACGAGATCCAACAGGAGGACACGGGAGGATACGCCCCCTTCCAGCCCCTTAGGGACTAGACACCCCCGCCGAGCCGAAGGCGGCACGCAGGCGAATCACCAGACCCCCCTAGGCCTCCCGGGATACCCCAGAAGCATGGTACGAAAGGCGGACATACTATAAAGGTAAACAGGCTAGGCGTAGGCGGAGCGCGTAAGACTAGCTGGAAGGATATACCTAGGTTTTTCCCTTACTAGGGATTCTTCCTGTAAATAGAAGGTAGAAGCCTGCATGGACCTAGAAAAGGGACCGAATCGGGCTATAAATAGAACTAATAATAATAATAATATATAAAATTTATTAAGTAAATTTATTAGTAAATTATTTAATTATTTAATTAATATATAAGGAAAAACTAAAAGTATTAATAATTTAAAAAAAAAAAAGTTTTATTATTATATTATTTTATAAAGGTGTTAAGGAATTATTTAATTTTGATAGGGTAGGAACGCGTGCACAAGGTGTGTCCGTGCACAAACTGGCCTAGGCGTCTAATTAGTCTTGGCCTTCGTGGAGTGTTTACTTCAAACGTCGGCATTCAGACCCCTCTTCCCCACAATTACCTCCTTCCGAATCTACGGTATCATACTTTTTCACTGGGAATAGATTATTTTCGCGTCATCAAGGCAGTTGATTCCTGAATAAGCAGTCCCAAGAGGGGAAATAAATCCTCTGGAATGGGAACGCCATGTCGTTCCAATTGGCCAAACAAATTACTGTCCGTCATAAATTTCGTATCTGGTCTAAGAAAAAGCTTCCGTGAGGTTTCTGGTTGAACGTGCTAATTTGAGATACTAAGGTGCCTACCATGGAAATTAATGCCTCATCTTGAGAAGCCATCTTTATAAAGCCACTCGGGCCCGCATGAACCCGCCATGAAACACATCTCAACAAACCTTTAGCCAAGATGCACCGGAACTCGCTACTCACTTTTCTCTTCTCAGCAGGAACAGCTCTGGCCACACAGCCCCCAGTAAGACCCGCGGTGGCAGCTTCACGATCGGCATGCGTAATAAAATGTCCCATCATTTTTGACGGACGCGTTCCTAACGGGACGGCCATGACCTATTTCGACACCTCCAACTCGCTGTTCAACCCCGACTATGTGAAAGGAGCGAACCTGAAATGGTCGCAAATTTTACAAGTTCCCTCAGTCACAGCATCGAGGTTCGACGCGGGTGGTTACGAACCCCTTGAAGTAACAATTTCGGACGCAAGCATATTCAATAATCAAACCGGATTCCGGAGGGCTGGTTTGCAATTCTCAAGTGATTCACCAACCGGTCCTGGAAACTCCGGGGTGAAGACAATTCATTGGAGTGTTAAGCAAGATCCAGCGAAACCAATGAATCTAAGCCATGAGTATCTAGTAAGGCTCTTTCCATTGGAAAATGCAGCTCAGAATTGAAGCCGTAAGGTGCTGATTCGTAAATAGAATGTCTGGCATGAGACAAGCGACTACTCTGCTGACCAGTTCATGTTTGAGGCTGGAACGATCATTGGGAGTTCCGGGAGTGACAAAGACAATTGGAAGATACTGAACAGGAATAGCCAGTCAATTTGGTCAACGCCCATTGACAGCACACAGTGGCAGAATTTCGCTGTGACGATGGACTACAACAAAAAGTAAGTATTTGGGGAAAGAAGTTTTACTCCATACTAATAATAATACTTCACACAGCACACTCCAAGTTTACTACTCCGCAGGCACGGCAGCTCTTACGGCTGTTACTAGCGCTGTTTCCAATGACAACTCAGGAAACGGACAATTTCAGATGGGCATACTCAAAAAACCGACCGGAACATCAGATGTGGTGAATAGCGGGTACCAAGAAGGTGGAATGCATGAAGGACAAATATACGGAGGCCTCTTCGTTGAAGATAGCGCCAATGGCTGTATCTCCACTTGACAATTTGGATGGTAGATGAAATTCATGGCCACAAAAGCTCTCTACCGGAAGATTGATATTCTATGACCCTAAGTTTCGAAAGTGTCTGTATCAATTTAATGATACAAGCGAGTCATATCCAGGGGCACGAAATACGTATAGTATCGTATGCTCTTTTGGATGGTGGTGACTGGTTATTCTATTGAGGTAGACTACGTAGTCTATATACTGACGCGCCCTCCCCCCTGATTAGTTATAAGCGAGTGGTTGGTGCACCAAACGCGTAGACACGCGTTTGGTATACTAGGTGCTGTAATTATATACTGGCGGCACTTGAAGATAGACCCACTTGTATATAGCCTCCGTAATTGCCTTATTAGAACCGTAAAACATAAAAGAAATACATAGGAAATCCCTCCCGAGGTGCCTTCTAGGCTGCCTTCCAAACGGTGCTTTAAGCTAGCCGTAAGTCCTACTTACGGCCCGTAAAATGAACCGTACGGCCTTCTAACGAGACGTAAATAAACTATAAGTACTCCGTTAATCTCGTTCCACCCATTTTATAACCTTTAGATTAAGCTTATTTATATTAATTAGGGTTTTAAGAGCTTAATACGGCTTTGCCTTAGTTATAGCGTCCGCTAGGTTATCTCCGCTGCTAATTTATTTAACCTCTATAATCTTACGTCGTTTATAGGCCTAATATAAGCACATTAGGTTAACTATAAGCCTCTTCTCTTATGTTATACCTAGTTTAACTATATAGTTATAAAGGGACTTTAAATCGGTGTATAGAACTAGGGGTAATTGCTCTAATTATAGGATCTTCTAGATTATTAACTTAATTGCGGCTCCTATATTAAAGCTATAGGCTAGTATATATAGTTTAAAAGCCAGTATACTGCGGGTTACTTATTTACATTTAATTAAAGACTAGTACAGTATATTTACGTCTTAATTATAGTCCGTAAGTATAATTATAAAGCCAATTTATAATAATAGGTCCCTATTATTAGCAAAGAAGGCGTCCGTAAATATTAGTACGCTAAGGGAATTTAGGTCTAGTGGTATAAAAGTAAGTCCTCTTATTATATTGTTAATTTGCCACTAAATACGCTTATTTAGCTACTTAATATTTTCCTCTTATAGATCTATTACCTAGGCCGTAAAGGATAAATTATAGGTAGATTTAGGTTAATAGACTATGGTAATATATGCGCCTTTTATACGCTGTGTAACGTATTAGTCCTTTATATTTATAGTTTTATAGGTCTCTCCGCGGGAACTAGTAAGGTCTATAAGCTTTACTATAATAAGCCTTAGGTTTTAAGCTTAGCGTTTCTAAGTTAGCTAGATTAGGTTGCCCTTTTATATAATTAAGCCTCTATTAAACTTAATTAGGGTTTACTTAGTTAACTACTCTTATAGCTTTACTAAGAACTTTACCTTTTACAGTTTACTCTCTTTAGCGTCCGTAAAAGTCCGGTCTGCTAAGGAGAGGGTATTATTTATTTAGAGTCTGATAATACTAAGGCCGTTTAATAGGGTGTATAGGAGGTAGGGGTTATAGGTTAACTATTCTATTTTAAGTTTACTAATTTAATGCTAGTAATACGTTTTAAACTAGTGGTTTCTAGCTTTTAGCACTCCGTAAAGGGGTTTTATAACCTATAAAATTGTTCTTAGTTACAAATTAAGCTTAAGGGGTAGTCGTATAAAGATATCTCTACTTAGGTAGATATTAGACTGCATATAGGCTTATAAGATATCCCGTAAGTAGAGGGCTATGGGTTTAGTTTACTATAGTTTAGGCGTAAGTATAAGTATAATCTATTAACTAACCCGTTAAATTATAGGCGATTACATAAGGACTAAGTCCTTTCCCTAGTCATTATAAGCTTATATAATAAGCCTTAATTTTTTAAAGGCTTTATTAGTACTAGGGTGCTTAATTTCGTTAATAAAGCGTAAGTTAAATATTTAAACGCCTTGCGGAACGTCTCCCTCCGTTATAGCCGTAAAAATACCATTTTTAAGTAGTCTATTAATCTCCTTGCGTCATAAGTCCGTAAAAAGTGTTTCCTATACTAGAACTAATATATCCGTAGGTAGAAGTTGCCTTACGGATGTACCTACGGAGGTTAGGTAATTCTTTATTACGGGGTTCTTGGTTATAGGGTGCTTTTAGGGGCGTCCTTAACCGCGCTTTATAGTAGGTTTAATGGGTTTCTAAGGGACTTCTAAAGTAGGCAAGGGTGCTTCCAGTTTATCTAGTTTAACGGCACAGGTATTTTCGGACTAAAAGTAGGGTTTTACAAACGTGCTTCTAAAGTTAGTTGGTCCGCTAAAAAGTTATATACAGCACATTTCGTCTTCTACAGCCAGTAGACAATAAGGTCTAGTCTAGTTGCCGCTTTTATGCTATATAAGGACTTTAGAATTAAGCGGGAGGTTATAAACTAAGGTTATATTAGGTTTGTTGCGGTAATATAGGGCACTATTAATAGCTTATTTAGCCCGTAATTTAACTATTTCAGCTATTGCCTTCCGTATTACAGCTACTCGTTCCATAATAGACGGGGTAGGAGGGCCTAAGTTGCTTATCCTTAGGTAGGCTCTATAAACTAAGAGGGTGGGTACTAGTCCGTTAGGGCTAGCGGTGTTATTAACGGCTTTTACGGCTATCTATAAAGCCAGTTCCTTTTAAATGTCCTTATACTTGTCTATAATAATCTAGTAAGCTCTCTATAAAGCTAGGTAAGCTCGCTTAATAAGTCTAACGGACTAGTACGCCTTAACTAGAACGGCTTTAGTTAAAATAGCTATGGCCATAGCGTACTATTAGAATTCCTTACTAATAAAGTTCCTACTAGCGTTACAGGTAATATACTTAGGGGGTCCAACGTATATATTAATCCAGAAGGTCCATAAAATATTCTAAGTGTGTTTTATAGATATATTTTATAACTAACAGGCGGCTTAATAGTGAGTTGCCTCGTTAATTATATATAATACTAGGCTGCTGTTAATATACATAATGTCTATATATACTAAGTGGTTAAAACCAAGGTCTTTATAAAGAGTAAACTTAAATTAGCCTAGGGAACGTCCGTATTTCTAGCAGAAGGAGTAGTATTTAGTTAGGTGGTCAATTACCTTTCTATTAATATTGTTATGTCCAGAGCGTTTAAGGACTCTATATAGCTTTTCGGCTAACAGGTAGCCAAAACAGCAGTATAGGCGGTAGATTTTAGTACTAGTAAGGTAGCACGGGTTATAGTTAAAAGATTCCTAAATGTAGGTTTATAAAGTCTCTTCCTATATAAGGAACGGGTGTCTAAATGATCGTGTAATTAGTAGGGTAATATACTTACTTTCTAGGGCAGTTGCGGGGCCAATTAGGGTGTCTATGATATTATTATAGTAAACCTGTAACCTATCTATATCCGCGAGACAGAGTAGGAAAGGGGTGTCCGCTTTTACTACGTAGAAGTTAACTAAGCTAATTAGGGTCTTAACTATAACTAATCTAATTAATGCGGTTAAGCTAATGCCGAATTAGATATTTACGGCCCTAGTTTATATAGTATTAATATCCGTATTATTATTTATGGTGGTCTTATATATAAGGTATTGTCCGTAACCTACAGTAGACTTCTTAGAGGCACCTATATTAATTATAACGCCATAGAATTCTTTAGGGGTATAGCGTTCTATAGTAATATATACAAATAGGTCTTGTTTATAGTCCGTAATATCCATAACGGGTTTAATAGGTATGCTTATAGGTTAGTTTTCGGGTGCGATTAAGTATATAAAGGAGCGGTCGGCTAATGCAGTTATAATATTAAAGGCTTAGCCGTCTATAAAAGGTCTAAAAGTAGTTAGGAACATTTTTAAGGTCTCCTATTTCTAAGTATTTAAGTTAAAGTTAATTATAAGGGCTTCTATTAACTTGTTAAGAGACTCCTCTACTTCCTCTCCTTTATAGTCTAAGATAAACTAGTTAATCCAGCTGTTAAATCTCTTCTTAAACTTATTATATTTTTTCTAGGTATACCTTATAGACTAATATCCTTCCTTACTATATATAAAGCACTTCTAGCTAGTTTATTTATGGGGGTATGCTTTTGTATAGGAGTTACTATAGGGGTTACAGGTAGGACTTAGTTAGTATAGGTACTGCTAGCGGTAGCGGCGGTCCGTAAAGTAGGCATCTAAGTCAGTTTATAGGTTTTATAGGTCCGTAATAAAGGCTTAAGTACTACCTAGCGGGTTTAAGACTTTGTACGTTATAATAGAGGACCATAAATTATTAATAAGGCCAGTTAAGGTGTCTGTAGGCTTATAATAGGTATATTTACAGGGCTCCACTTTCTAGCAAGCCGTAATAAGTTTATTATACAGGAAGTCGTCTATTTAAAGCTTAATATTAAGGCCGTGCTATAGGTGCTAAAGGTCTTTATTTATATTAACTTAATAATATAGGTAAGTCATATCTAGGGGCACGAAATACGTATAGTATCGTATACTCTTTTAGATGGTGGTAACTATTAATTCTATTAAGGTAGACTACGTAGTCTATATACTAACGCGCCCTCCCCCTAATTAGTTAGTGCTTTATAAATAGGTAGCTAGTTCACCAAACGCGTAAGTACGTGTTTGGTATAATAGGTGCTATAATTATACACTAGCGGCACTTAAAGATAGACCCACTTGTATATAACCTCCGTAATTGCTTTAATAGAACCGTAAAATATAAAAGAAATATATAAGAAACCTCTCCTAAGGTGCCTTCTGGGCTGCCTTTTAAATAGTGCTCTAAGCTAATTATAAGTCCTATTTATGGTCCGTAAAATAAACCGTACAGCTTTCTAACGGGCCGTAAATAAACTATAAGTGCTCCGTTAGTCTCGTTCCACCCATTTTATAACCTTTAGATTAAGCTTATTTGTGTTAATTAGGGTTTTAAGAGCTTAGCACGGCTTTGCCTTAGTTATAGCGTCTACTAAGTTATCTCCGCTACTAATCCATTTAACCTCTATAATCTTACGTCGTTTATAGGCCTAATATAAGCACATTAGGTCGACTATAAGCCTCTTCTCTTATATTGTACCTAGTTTAACTAGGTAGTTATAGAGGGACTTTAAATCGGTATATAAAACTAGGGGTAACTGCTTTAATTATAGGATCTTCTAGATTGTTAACTTAATTGCGGCTCCTATGTTAAAGCTATAGGTTAGTATATATAGTTTAGAAGCTAGTATACTACGGGTTACTCGTTTATATTTAATTAAAGACCAGTATAGTATATTTATGTCTTAATTACGGTCCGTAAGTACAATTATAAAGCTAATTTGTAATAATAGGTCTTTATTATTAGTAAAGGAGGCGTCCGTAAATACTAGTACGCTAAGGGAATTTAGGTTTAGTGGTACGAAAGTAAGTCCTCTTATTACATTATTAATTTGCCACTAAATACGCTTATTTAGCTGCTTAGTATTTTCCTTTTATAGATCTATTACCTAGGCTATAAAGGATAAATTATAGGCAGATTTAGGTTAATAGACTATAGTAATATAGGCGCCTCTTGCATGCTGTGCAACGTATTAGTCCTTTATATTTACAGTTTTACGGGTCTCTCTATAGGAACTAGTAAGGTCCGTAGGCTTTACTATAACAAGCCTTAGGTTTTAAGCTTAGTGTTTCTAAGTTAGCTAAATTAAGTTGCCCTTTTATATAATTAAGCCTCCGTTAAACTTAATTAGGGCCTACTTAGTTAACTACTCGGCCGTCGAAAACGGACTCTGCACCTATACGTGGTGACGGCTACGAACCTAAGTCTTTAAAGTTCAGACTCAGAGCCAACGCAGAGACGTCGCACAGCGTGCGATATGACCTAGTGGTGGTGGTTATAGGTATTATAGGCGGTGGTGAAAAGTTTTTACATGGGATGGTAAGATCTCGAAAACAACCACTAAGTGCCCCTTACAGCAATAATAACAATACTATTCTCCTATTAAGGCACCTATACGATCTAACATGGATACGCGGCATTCGATAACATCCCCTAACCCCCAGTAGAGAGCATTAACGACCTCTTACGTCGACAAACGAGCGATTGTGAATGAGCAATGAGCAAATATACGGCCCCTCCTAACCCCTAGGGCAATCGCCCGCGGAGCATACGGTCACTCGCCATTAACTATTAAATACTACCTGGCAGCTTAGACAACACCGTACGGTTTTCCTATCTCCTCTTAAGGAGTAGTAACCCTTGGCGAGGGCCTAGTGACTAGGGCCTAGGTATAAAAGATACTTAAGTATATACGTCCCGCTCGCCTTTTAGTATAATAGTTTATGGATAAATCCCCCTTACGCCTTTAATAGGCCTTAGGGGGGGGAAGGCATAGCGTATATAGCAATAGGTAACAAGAGATAGTATATAGGGGGTGGTTAAAATACGGAATACAACTATAAGTATACAGCAATCGAACGGCAAGGCCTAGCTAGGACGTAGTAAACCCTAGCTGGGATAAGCTAGAGAAGGAAGCAGTGGTTCCCAAGGAGTTTAAACATCTAAGGAGGATAGGATGTAGCCGTAGGCCTACAGGGCCGCCGCTATGGACGAACATGGCAAACCGGGGTTTTTCATCCTACTGAGGTGGCTCATAGGGTTTTTCCTCCCCCAAACTGCAGGGTTTTCTTCCTATAAATTATAAGTTTTCCCCCTATAACGGAGTAGTCTGCGTAGGCCTAGATAGGATCCGTATTAGACGTTAATTAAGAATTACTACTAGTTAACTACTCTTGCGGCTTTGCTAGGAACTTAGCCTTTTATAATTTAGTCTCTTTAGCGTCCGTAAAAGTCCGGTCCGCTAAGAAGAGGGTATTATCTATTTGGAGTCTAACAATACTAAGGCCGTTTAATAGTGTGTATAGGAGGCAGGGGTTATAGGTTAACTGTTCCGTTTTAAGTTTACGGACGTAATACTAGTAGTATATCTTAAACTAGTGGTTTCTAGCTTCTAGCACTCCGTAAAGGGGTTTTATAACCTATAAGATTATTTCTGGTTATAGGTTAAGCTTAAGGGGTAGTTGTATAAAGATGTTCCTACTTAGGTAGGTATTAAACTGTATATAGGCTTATAAGATATCCCGTAAGTAAAGGGCTACGGGTTTAGTTTGCTGTAGTCTAGGCGTAAGTATAAGTATAATCCGTATTAGCGTCAACCTTTACCGCACATGCAACCTTACCAAAAGGTAGCGTCACACTTCAAAACTTACGCATACCCATCTTACTATCAAAAACAATCGATTTTCCAACTTTTAAGACATAATTCCTACTGCCTAGCGAGCTAGAGGTGGATTTATTTGTCATTTTACCCCCTTTCCCCCAACAGAAAATTCTTCTTAGGGGTGGTCCTAGCTTGTAAGCGAGGTATGGGCGGGAACACCAAAACCAAATACCAAAACTACGAAATATAGAGGCTAGATTTTCTACTACCTTTTAGCCTAATCTCCCCAGAAATCTTCTAGTAGGATTAGTAAGGAGAAAGGGTATAAGGA
>Ga0307515_10024290_pt1 | contig 10568 bp, 5 predicted proteins | sample 17_EM_MG_FD_194513 | JGI IMG/M metagenome (GOLD analysis project Ga0307515, IMG submission 194513) | Populus trichocarpa ectomycorrhiza microbial communities from riparian zone in the Pacific Northwest, United States - 17_EM | ecosystem: Host-associated > Plants > Roots > Unclassified | place...
CAAAAAAAGTCATTTCATTGATTTAATTCATGGTGAATTATAATTCTTTGAAGTGTTGTTACACTTGGACTCGAGAGAGCAACTTGATAAGACTTAATATATATATATATATATATATATATATATATATTTTGAAATTTAAACCTTATATAATAAAAAAATATTTTAATAATATCTATTGTCAAATATTTTTTTATTTATAATTATAATAGCTGTAATGATAACCATCGTATAAATAAAAGCTATAAGTTTTACAAATGAATTTTGAAATGTTCGGAAATATGTTAGTGGTTCAAATATTTTTGCTTAAAAATATATTAAAATAATATTATTTTATTTTTTAAAAAATATTTTTAACATCAACGTATTAAAATAATATAAAAATATATAAAAAATATATTTTTAATCATATTTCAAAAGAATACCTTTAATTTGTTACTGGTCAGTCAGCCGGCGGAGATGACTACTCTCATTTTGCTGGACCAGAGTGCTTACTACTATTTCATATATATGTTTATGATAGGACTCGCGTAGGTTGTTTGGTGGTGGACATGACCAGAAGACAAAAAAGTCAGCAGCTTATTTGCCTCCCAAGGATGTTGACAAGAACTGGAAATTAAATAACAATTACTTTAGTTTTGGACACTAGCCATAATCAATCATCAATATCAACATCAATCAATGAACGAGAGTGCTTCCATTCAGCAGAGATTTTTTTTTTTTCACTGTAAAAATTAAAAATTGATAAAATATTTGGGAAATAACAAGTTTCAAGTCAATGAACGTGGAGGAAAGGGGGACAAAGACATTTAAAAAATGGTAACAAGGTTGCCAAATGCATAAACAAGAGTTAACATGAAAAGGAAAATTGATCAAAGCAGCAGAACTCGGCAATTTCTGGGCGAGTCGTGGCATAAGCGACTCATGGGTTGTGAGTAGCATATGACATAAGCAATCAGATGTTTTATTTCTGTAATTATTTTTGAACTGTGGTATTTTATTGATTTTTTATTTTTACTGTACTAATGTTAAAAAAACTCACACTCAGCAGCTGGATAATTTTTGGGTTTTTTTTTTTTTTAACTATTCTAACATAATTTGGTAAAACTTTTGAGAAAATGATAAAGATTAAAAAATATTTGATAAATAACACATTTTAAACATAACCATCTTTGGAATAACAATTGCTTAGTCAGAAAGTAAAAATACATGTGATACAATCAAAATAAGATCAGATTCAGATTTTAACATAAAATTTTTTATAGTTCAGTTTTATGCTATTGAGCATAGTTGAAAGTTATACTCAATAGCGTAGAATTGAACAATATAGAATTTTACGTCAAAATCCAAATTTGATATTACTTGAATCGTTTCAACATGTCTCATTCAAGCTAATTAACATGTACAAAAATCAACCTAAGATTTTATGAAAATACAATGGGCAAGAAGTGAAATTCATGATCCAATGGTCAATAAAGAGTGGGGGGAGATATAATGATGTGGCATGAGAGAGAAATAGTGGAAGAAAAAAAAGGAAAAGAAAGAACAGGTCACCGAGATTCTATTTTTAACACACACTTAGTATCATTAAAAAAATCTCGACAAGATGATTCTAACCACACCAAGAAAGATCACCAAACAAGATCGTAATTGGTTAGAGATTTTGTTTGATGTCGATTTGGGATAAAAACACTTTAGGGTTTTGTTAACCTCAAACAAAATCACTAACCAATTACAATCTCATTTGGTGGTCTTTCAAAGTATAATTATAATTGTTTCGTCAAGATCTTTTTAATAATACCGGGTGTGTAAAAACAGAGCCCTAGTGTGTCTATAATGACCCATTATTTCTTTCCCTTCTTTTTCTTCTCTTATTTCTCTCCCCTACTACATCAGCTTATACCTCCCTCTCTCTTTTTACCATTAAATATTGAGTCTCATCTATTGGCTATTAAATCTTTCTAGTCTAAAAAGAATAAATTCCCACCATTTTGCCTTATTCTTGGTCTATATTGGTTTTGGTTAAAAAAATTAGTATAAATAAAGGTTGAAATGGAGATGTTTTGGACACCTTGTAGTAGTTCTCTAGCATTCTTGTATTATTTTTTCCAACTTCTTTTGCCATTTCCCCTCTAGTCCTTGTAAGGAGTTTTTGAGTTTCTTTATCCATTTGGTTTGTAAATCTTCAAAGGAAATGTATTTTTTAAAAGTGTAGTTATTGAAATCCTAGGAGACCGATTGCTTTAATCCATTTGCACCAAGTGACAGACAATAATACCTTAAAGACAAATGATTGATTATTGATAACAACATATTACTAGCTTACTCTGATTCTAAGTTCTTCAACAAGTAAGTAACATAGTTGTACACTAGTTTTAGATTAAATATATAATTGTCTTTATATGTGATGCATGCTAGTATCTCTTTTAATTCAAGAGTAATTTTAAATACTAATTTATATGCTTAGAATTCATACAAAGTCTTTTTTATTTAACTCCATACACATATATTGTCACACCCGGACATCGCAGCGACCGATTAAAAGTTAAATCTCATGAAAAAAGAACAGATATCTGGCATCTTGTTTTTTTAGGGGAAAATATATTGTTTGAGGAGTCGTCACTTAGTATTATGGTCACTAGAAACCCTAACTGATTAACATAGATTCTATGACACGAGACTGGTTACGCAAAAGGAAAGATGCTATCACCCCTTAAGCGTCCTACCTAAGGCAGGCTGCATTGCAGGTTTTGTCTAAATTACTAATAATTTGTTCTCCTTTTTTCTTTTTTATTCTTCCTTTCATGTTCCTGACTCTGGCGTCAGTGAACAATTCCTACGAATATTTTCAACTTTGGCGTTGGTAAATATCGCGCAAATCCAAAAAACAAATACGATACTCCTGAGTCTGGTGTTAGTGAATAATTTCGCACAAAACAGAATTTGAAGAAGAATTTTTCTATGCCATTTTCCTTTTGGTTTATCCTTTATTATTATTTTCCCTTTTTAGATGAAAATAAAAAAAAGCATTGTACGACAAATTTGCATTTAACAGTAATAGTCCATAGATTAAACACATAGCTGAAAAAAATACAAAACACAAAGAAAAAAAATAAATCAACGTGCGAGGGGCCTGAAAATAAATCAACGAAGATCCCCAAATATTTTTAGAATTTTTTTTATATAAAAAAAAGACTTGTTTGGCCAAATATCAAACTAGAATGGGCATAAAAATTATGGCCAAGGCATAAGGGTGTGTTTTGCCAAACACACCCTTAGTAAACACAATTTGGGCTGGCTGGGCCTAAAGCCCAGACCCAGCCCACTCTTTTTTGTTTTGGGGGCTGGGTCTAGCCCAACCAATATGGGTTTGGTTGGACCTAGCCGGCCTAGCCTGGTCACTGGGCAGCAAGCACACGTGAATCAACTCACGCGTGCACTATACAATGCGAAGGTAATTAAATTACCTTCGCACTGTTTTCTTGCAAACACTTATACAACACAGAGAGAAGGAAGAAGACTTTACTTGGCGAAGACGAAGGCGAAGATAACAGTCTGGGCACCGGCTGGAGAATGCTCTCCTTCTCCTCCTCTTTTCAGTCTCTCCTCCCTTTGTTTTTGGTTTTTTTTTGTTATGGGTTCTCTCCTCTGTGTTCTTATTCTGTCGTCTCTCCCTCTGTCTTGGTTTTTTTTCTCTGTTTTCTCCTTTTTGTTCCTCCCTTCCTATTTTTTTGTCGACTGCTGGGTATTTATAAGGATCAATCCTCCTCTCCCTCAGCCTAACATCTCTCCTCCTGATAAGCACGACTGAGGGAGACGATTCCTGCTAGGACTCGGACGAGAAGTCTAATCCTTATCTCGCCGGGTTGTGATTACCATGAAGATAAAGATTGCTCTTCTGTGTTTTGATAGGACTAGGATGCTGGTGTTTCACACTTTCCTTTCCTTCTTTGCAGGTGGGCGTTCGGTGCTTTGAATATGAAGACGACGAACAGCGCCTGATTGAAACGACGCTGTTTTGGGGTTGGAAATGGCTATTTCCAATTTGGTCCTTGAAGTTTTTGAATCCTTGCATTCAAACCCCTGGTCTTTTAATTTCAGATTTTAACCTCTTTATTATTAAATAATAAAAAAAAAACAAAAAGGGTCCAAATTTAAGTTACAACAGTTGCCCCCTCTTTACAATAATTACGCTGCAAAGGCATTGGAAAATTCATTTTCTTTTGGCTTTGTATAGTAAGTTTGTAAAGAAAAGTAAACGTGAAGACCATTTTTTTTTTGCAACGGTCTCATTGTAATGGGTGACCTATTCAAGTCAAAATAAATAAGCAAATAAATAAAATACAAAGAAAAGGTTTCATTGTAATGAGTAACCTACCCAAATGGAAAAAATAAAGGGTCTCATTGTAATGGGTGACCTACCCACGTGGAAGAAGAAAGGGTCTCATGAGAAAGGGTCTCATTGTAATGGGCGACCTACCCAAATAGAAAAAAAAAAGGGTCTCATTGTAATAAGTGACCTACCCAGGTGAAAAAAGAAAGGGTCTCATTATAATAGGTGACCTACCCAAGAAAAGGATCTCATTGTAATAGGTGACCTACTCAAGTGGAAAAAGAAAGGTGGTGCATAAATACTAAGAGACTTTTTTTTTGGCCTAATTCTCACGGGCGGCCTGTCCCGATCACAAACTTCTCAAATGCGAGAAACTTTCAAAAGAATTTTCAGTTCTTGGCCATTTCAGGGCGACCTTCCATTTTGATGGATCCCATCAGGGATTTCTCCTATGAAATTTTGCAAAACTCATTGTTTAATGTCTCAAAGTTTAGATGATATGCATGCATCTTTACCTAGTTTGAAATATAGGCCTTCATTCCTTCTTAATCTTCTTGTTGCTAGATTGGTGAGGACTTGTTACCTCTGATTTGGGTCATCTTTGTCGTTTGGCTTCTAGCCCACTCGAGTTGGCCCATGTAAGTCTCTCTTCCCAGATTTGTTAACACAACTCAGCCTTCATGGTGCCCATCGTGACCCACTTGCTTGCTTACGTCAAATAATTTGAGAGGATCATTTATTACTCCCTGTCTCATTTCTAAAAACATTCAGTGTCACTTACTGAAACGATTAAACTGCATTTTATAAACCAAAATACCCCCTTATCTTGTTGTAGGAAATGTTCCTCTCTCTTTTTTCCTATAAGGGATTAATTCTCCTTCTAAACACAATGTTGCCCCTTGTACTGGTCATGTGTGCTTTGTTTGCGACTTAAACAAATAATGGTTGTTAAAGACTATTCTCTTATTTCTATCCTTTTCAGTTTGGCGAAGGAGTATTTGTCCAGAATAAATATTGAAATATTGATCTTGTATGTTTGACAATTTTATCTTTGGTGAAAGTATGTCATGAGGTGACTTTCTATTTTTTTAGGTTTTCAAAGTGAAGGGTTGAGAAAAAGCTCGAGGTTTTGTTTCAGAAAAACTTGTCTTTTTTTGAACACTCATTTTATCAGCATGAATAATAATGAGTAGTTTGTTCTCGATGTCATGACTCCTATGAAAAAAGTAATCTTTGCATTTTGAGAGCATTGTTTATTGTTCAAGATTGCTTGCTTGCTTGATGAGAAAGGACTTCTACAGGCACGTTGACACGATCAAAAGATTGATGTCTTATCCCAAGTGCATGAGTGTCGAAGTAATAAATAACTCGGCAAGACCGGGGTCGAACCACAGGGAGGTGAACTATATAAAATTATAAACAACAAATGAAAAGGAGTTGAAGAGAACTTGTGAGATGTAATATTGATGTAAGGATTAAACAAGGATAAAACAATTATCAAGGTTAGAGGATTCAGTAATGGTATTTCAAATAAGTAAAGTATAAACTCTTTTTATTACTCAACTGGAAACCACACACAAAGGAGGTTCCAATCGGATTATAAATTATTAACATGATTATATTAATTATCTTATTTGAGTAATGCTAATACTTGTAAATGTGGTCAGGTATTCATGATGATAACTTATGTTAACAACAAATCAAGTTCCTTTCATAGCACAAGTGTCGGCTATACCATACAATAGGATATAAAAGTGCCAAGTATTTGTTGTACCAAGGGTTGTACAACCCAAATCTAGATTAACCATTTAACAAGCAAGGTATTAAGAGTGAGTAAGATAACAAATACAAAACATGTTAGTATCAAACATTAAAGTCCATGTTGAGTTTATATTATACTTATTCTTACACTATTAGTGTACCCTTTTCATATTGACAAAATTAACTTAGCTAAACATCATGAAGAAGAAAAACATAAATAAACAATATAAGAATATAAACATGATATAAGTTAACTAAGTATAGTAAAGGAAATGAAAAACATAAACAAGAGATTAATATAACATAAAATAAAACTTGAACATTACAAAATACAAAGAGAGAGAGAGTGATCTTGATATGAACACCAAGATGTCTAAATGTATGGTAAATGCCTCCTTTTATAGGCTAAAATTCAGAATTATTGATTTGATGACTAATTATTGAGTGGGTGGCCACCTCTTGACTTGGTGACAACCATTATCTTCTTGTCTGAACACAACGTCATTGTTAACATCATAATTTGAATAGATAATCCTCATGAAAGTTCTGTGCATTTGTCTCAGCTTTCCAACAAAATTAGAATGAGCTCATTTGGACTTCTAGAACTCGAGATATGGGCTGAACACTGAACAGTGTCTGGGCTATAGGACATATTCCGACTTCTCTTTTATTGCTACAATCTGAACTTGAAAACGACTGTTTTGAATCTTGGACTTTTCATGAAAGTTTTAGGCCTATGTCTTAGCTTTCCATCCATATAAACCAGACCTAAATCCATGTTCTACAGCTCCAGTTATGATCCAATAACCGAATGATGTTGTAGTTTGAATTGAACCAGCATCTCTTCTTTAAGCTTAGCCCTCTCTTTATCTTTTCACTTTCAATAGTTAAAAACATCAATCAATCCTTTAAATTATGAGATATGCCTGCATTGAAAATGAGTATTTACCATAAATTAAAGATATCTTATGTTATCAGACTTGTTATTATAAAACATGCTTAAGTTAGGGAATTTAATGATACTTTAAGTGCAATATGATGATATAAAACCTTGATAAAAATACACTTTTAAGTACTAATCACACGTAACGAAGGTTGTGTTTTTTTTTTGCTATGAAAAAAAAGGATTTGTAAGGCTCAAAGAGTGTTTCAGGGTTTCAAAGACTGAGGATCACTATTAGTAGTTCGACTCTTTATGTCTTTCATCTTTTCTTTTGCCGCTTTTCTTTAATTCGCCCTTTTCCTTTTTTTTTAATTATATATATTGCTTTTCTTAAGGCATACTCACTTTATCTTTGTTATTACTCCTTCTCATGATTTGGGCATGCCCCCAGCATTTGAGTTTCTTGGGCTCCTTTGCTTTTTCAGCTTACTCACGCCTGTTTCATCTTTTAAAATTTTCAGTTGCCCCCAGTGTGGGGTGTGATCCTAGTTGAGATTTTCATGCAAGAAAAATTATTCAGACTTAAAAAGGACCGCAAGGGATATACTTTTTAGAATGTGAAAGGAATAACAAAGATGACCTTTCCTCATTTCAAGCGCAAGCATTTAAGATCAATAAACTTTGACCTCATCCAGTGTGATGATTTGGAATTTCACAAAGAAATGCATTTCATGAAATTATGAACAACAAGTCTACTACATACCATTATGCATACATTGAAAACACAAGGTTCAAAGGTCATGGTGTGAGGGTGAAAGTTCATATTTTATTCGTGCACTTTTAGTTCAGAGTTTAGTCACCTCAATGAAAGAGTTGTTTAATTCATGTGTCATTCTACAAGTAGAATATCAAAAATATTTTTTCAAATAAACATCAAATTATTCATTGAAATCAAAACGCAAGTTCAATTATTTTTTAAAAAAACTCCAATATGGAAAGGATTTTGGGTAGAAGAAATGATTTGAATCTATGAGATCACGCGAGGTTGCAAGGTAAATTTATGGGTTCTTTGGTACTTGCAAGCACTTTCTATGAAAAACATGCAAAGAGAATTTATTGGCCCAACCCTTTTTTCATTGATTTGATAAGAACTTATACATCATGGATAATATTTCTTTACAGAATTAGAGTTCACAGGCCTGACTACGTCTTCTCCATCCATTCTTGTCAGTATCAATGCTCCTCTAAAAAATACCTTATTCACTATGTAGGGACTTTCATAATTGGGTGTCCATTTACTACGATCTTCTCCTGGTAGTAATAGGATTTTCCTCAACACGAGATCTCCTTCTTTAAACTCCACTGGTCGAACTTTCTTATCATATGCTTTAGCCATCTTTCTTTGATACAACTAGTGGTGACAAATTACGGCTAACCTTCTCTCGCTGATCATGTTTAGCTGCTTATATCGTTTCTTGGCCCACTCAGCCTCATCGAGCCTTGATTCCATGAGGACCTTTAAAGAGGGAATCTCTACTTCCAATGGTACCACTGCCTCCATTTCGTATACTAAAGAGTATGGCGTAGCCCCCGTTGAGGTCCTCACTGTTATTCAATATGCATAGAGAGCGTAAGGAATCCATTCATGCCAATATTTGTAAGTAATCACCATTTTCTGAACAATCTTCTTTATATTTTTATTAGCAGCTTCTACAGCGTTGTTCATCTTAGGTCTGTAAGGGGACGAATTGGAATGCTTGATCCTCCACTTGGTGCATAACTTTGCTATCATCTTTCCATTGAAGTTTTGGGCATTACCGGTCACTACTCTTTCGGGTACCCCATATCTACAGATTAGATCTTTCTCGATGAATCTTTTGACTACTTTCTGAGTCACATGGGTGTATGAGTAGACCTCTACCCATTTAGTGAAGTAATCAATCGCTAGTCAGGAGTAAGTTAGAGAGAGAGAGGCTCCCGGTTGTAGTGAGAGAAAGCTCACTAGCGTTCTACTTGTGTGCGTCTGTTCCTCTCCCACTGTGCAACATCATCTTCTCTTGCTCTCTGTACTCTAGCGGTCTCTTCTTTGGATCGAGCTTCTCGTCACGCGGTTCAGTTGCGGTGGTGCTTTCAAACCCTAGGTGCGCGGGTAGCTCCTAATTGACCTTTACGTCCAGCAATCTCCCGATTGTCCGGTCTTTGAGGGTTTTCTCTTGGTTCAATCATGGGGAAATCTAAAAAGAAATGATGATGCTTCACGATGCCTAATTTGATGGTCCTTGTCTCACACCACGGGCTTCCCCTGTTGGACATCGTTGCTCTTGATCTCTTCAACGGGATCCCCCCTGACCCCCAGGTGTCCCAGCTGTTGGGCTGGTTTGTTCTACTTCTCCATCTTTTGCTTCACAGGTACTAGATTCTGAAGCGGCTCTGTTGGTCGAAACCCTAGCTCTCCCAGCAACAACCAATGTCGTGCTAGCAACTTCCTCCGCTGCTGGACTAGGCAGGTACCAGGACCTTATGGATGATGGAAATTTAAAAGCTTCGACAAGTGCTGGGTTGTTAAAGGATAAAGATGTGGTCACGTATCCCCCTGTTGTGACATCCCATGGTGGCTTTGATGGTGGCTCGTTCGTGACCCTGACACCCACCCGTTCCCCCCCACCAGGTATCTCTTTGTCCATTATTAATGATGATCATCCTAAGGTTTCTACGCTGCTTGCTGCTAAAAGCCCTGATCTTATGTATGTTCACCCCTCTAGTAGTATTGATTCCTGCTCTCTGTTATCTGAGGATTTTGGTGAACTTAAAGATATCTGGAAACTGTGTTTGATTGGCTATTCTTCTGGTAAAACTCCTGGATACACCATTATTGGGAAATTTATGGCCCATGTATGGAAATGTAATGTCACCCTGCATCTTCATGATTTGGGCTGGCTGATTTTTCGCTTCTCATCAGAAGCAGATATGTTACATGTCTTGCACAGAGGTCCTTACTCTGTCCAAGGTCAACTGTTGGTGTTAAAACCTATGCCTTCTTTTTTTGACTTTGGTAAGCCAGACCTGTCATCTGCACCGGTCTGGGTGCGCTTTCCAAATCTTCCTTTGGAATGTTGGTCGCAGACATGTCTGTCAAAGATTAGCAGTGTCATTCGTAAGCCCATCCGCAGTGATGATCCAATAAATTCCATGTCTCGGGTGTCCTTTACCACAGTCTTGATAGAGGTTGATCTATATGCAGACTTGCTACGCTTTGTAAAGATATCCATGCCAGATGGAACAACAATCAACCAAAGGGTTGTTTATGAATTCCTACCGAAGCTCTGTTCCCACTGCCATATGCCTGGTGTAACAGCCCGACCCAATCTACCATATATTATCCGCTTTGGGCCTTACCGCATCACGGTTTTGTTCCTGGTGACACGAGCCCACTTCTGAGCCTGACGCCTCAAAACGCGTATGACAAGTTGGCAACAACACTCTTAATAAGGCCAGCTACCACTCCCTCACCCGCTGATGTGGGATATTACAATCCACCCCCCTTAAGGAGCCCGACGACCCCGTTGGCACAATCGGACAGATAGTGAGGTC
>Ga0307515_10024291_pt1 | contig 10568 bp, 3 predicted proteins | sample 17_EM_MG_FD_194513 | JGI IMG/M metagenome (GOLD analysis project Ga0307515, IMG submission 194513) | Populus trichocarpa ectomycorrhiza microbial communities from riparian zone in the Pacific Northwest, United States - 17_EM | ecosystem: Host-associated > Plants > Roots > Unclassified | place...
TTTCCTTTAATAAAAGACTATATAACTAGTTATTGAAGATAAAATAGTCTTTTAACATGGATTTATTAGTCATTATTAGATTGATTATAGACAAGTCGCTCTTTTAAAATTTAAAAAGCTCAATGAAATAACTAAATTATTTAAAAAAAAAAAAAAAACTAGCTTCCAAGAGCATTTTAAGTCTTTTTGCTTTTTAAAACACGGTCAAATGACTAGATTATTCTCAAAAGAAAAGTTTCTTTAACTTGCATTTAATAGTGTTTTTGTTTTTTCAGTCTAATTTTTTTATCATACTCAAGTTCACTTGGAGTCAATTTCATAATTTAATAAATAAAAATATTATTAAAACAATAGTTGATGCGTGTGTTGCACGTGTCAACACGTGGATCATGGTCACACTCTTTGAGCAATTTATATGGCTTTGCCAAGAAGCCAAACACTAGTAACTAGGGTGGCATTTGAACCTCCTCGGTAGCTCCTTTATCCTTGGGCAACATATGTGGTCAATGCATCTCTGATTTGACGTCAGCGATCTTTTTATTTTCTCTCTCTCTTTCCTCCTCAATTTCCACACCTGGCCCGCCAAAATTTAAAAGCACCCCTTCAAATTGTTTTGCCTACAAATTTTATCCATCTTCTTTTGATTATAATTTGTTTTGTATAAAATAATATATAAAATTGAAATTTATTTCAATTTCATCCTCTAATTTTTTTATATGTCAAATTTAGTCCTTATTCTTTTGATTGTTATTTGTTTTATTTTAGATAATTTTTCAAATTGATTTTTTTTACAATTGCATCCTTCTTTAGTTTTTTTTTTTTCAAATCTGATTATCATTCTCTTTTTTCTATTTTTTTCCTTTGGAGATTTTTTTAGATTATTTTTTTTTTCAGTTTCATCCTTCCACATTAAATTGGTTGAAAATTAAGTTTATTGATTGAGTTGGGTCAATGATTTAACTAATCGTGAGTTTGTAAGATTAACTTAGATTTAGAAGATTCATCCAAGTTTGCTTGGTTCTTTTTTTACTTTTTTTAAAACTCATATTTTTTCAGTTTCATCCTTATTTTTTTAATTTATTTAATTAGAGATTGGTCTTTTTTATTTTTTTTATTTGCTTTCTATAGAAATTTTCATTGATTTTGAAAATAACTTAGGTTATGTCAAATCTTTTTATTTATCGCTCTTTGTTAAATTTAGATTTTTTTAGAAGAAATTTTATTTTTGAATTGAATTAAATTAATTGATTAAATATAAGCATAAGATGTTCACTTCATGATATTTTGTTTGGTTTGTTTTTTAGGTTTTTTCTATGACAACGCGTGCGACCTCTTTCGGTGTCATCATGTAACCTTTCATAATGGTTTTAGAACCGTCTCGTTGAACTCTTTCTCATGGTGGGGTGGAGTCCTCGGTGGAGCGACGGTGAGTTTTCAATGAGATATTCTTTTTTCTCCTCCCGAGTATGATATTAACAACTCATTTTTTTAGTTAATTATTGCAATTTTTTATCACTTTATTTACTATTGATGCCTTCTTTTTTAATCATATTATTAAATTAACCGAGCTTATTTTTATTTATTTGAAAATGTTGGTGTCACCTGAACATCTTTTTTATGTTAGGAAAACTTTGACCTAGTCTAACGTGACTTATCTATCTAGTAAAAACCAAAAGCTATTAGAATAAATATCCAAAACACTTTGAAAAGTTTTAAATAAAGTTAAAAAAGTATCACCTTAATAAAAACCTCTTCATTCTATTGATTTTATTCCTTTGTTGGCAATTTGTTTATCATGATGAATAATTTTTCCAAAAGCAATTATTAGAATTATAAAAGAAAATCTTAATTAAAAACTAATGTTTTCATTATTATGTCATACATGTATTAAAAAAATATAAGAATAGTATACTAGAATTGTTTTTTAGTTTGTTTTTTATGTGATCATTCGATAGTATAAAAAAAAACTTTGCGTAGAAAAGCTAAAAACAATTTAAGAAAAACAAAAGATAAATCATGAAGGGCTTCATAAAATTTTTTTTTTGATAATTTTAAAAACACTATAATCTTATTCTCAAAAAGATATTTTTAATATATTTTAAAATTATTTATTTAAAAAATTAATAAAAAAATCCATAATAAACCTATTAAAAAGAGGCTAAAGGCCTAAGCCTAGGTGGTTTAGTGTGCATGACCAATGTAAAGAAAAGGTCGTGCACATGGGCCTATAATGTCAAGCTCGCCGGCTTAGCCTTTTCTTCATTGATAAAAGTGACGGATGACATATCATCCCTTTTTTTTCCAAAAACAAATTAATAAAATACAAATAACATGTCGTGTACTTGACCTCTGTGTGACCATTAAAGAGATGGTTGGAAAATCAGACTGGGATTTTTTTGGATCAAAAAATTCAATTGTAACCAATAAACCAACCTCTTAACTCAAAATACCCTTAAATTCGTTCAAAAACACAATCAAATAGGAAAAAAAATTTCTCTCAACTTCGATCTACTTTTCCAACAAGATGAAGTTCTAAAAATAGCTTAGTGATACTTCTGTCATCGAATGGAACCTATTGATATCAAAATCAGTTTTCTTTGTTGTTGAAATATGATCAACCGATAAATTTCTCTCTCTTTCACCGTTTTTCAGCAAGTTTATCTCTCCTCTCTAAAACAAAAGGACTGAAAATGAACAAAATTAAAACTAAAAAAAATAAATAGATTAAAATTAAATTTTCTTTGTGTTTTACATTGTGATCCTCTCTTTTGAATATTTTTTTCTACCATAATTTCAAGCTTTACCTCATGAAATTATATTATAAAATAATTCAATTAAAAAATTTCAGACAAAAATGAAAAAGAAAATATATGCAATATTCATATGAATAGTGAACTCTCAAGTTCTTTTAGTATATTAGTTAATACTCCTAATACATTTTTTCTTTAAATTTGAATGTGTTGTTATGTGATTGATGTGGGGTTAGTAACTGAAGATATTGATCGTTCAACAATATAGAAAAACTCATAATGTCATGCCGCTTGATATTAGACTCACAATGGTTATATTATAAAAAGAAGGTAAAATATTTTTAAATAAAAATTATTTTTTTCCTCTTGATTAGTAAGCGAAACTAATTTTGGGTTTGAATTTAAGCTCTTATAAACCATATTGTATTGTTCTTTATTAGTCAAATATTTTTTAATCACTTATGCTGCCTAATAAAAAGAAACTATAACTAAAAAATTAATACTGACCAGAGATAAGTAGCAGCCCTACAAAATCAAATAGTGTACAGGTATTCCAAGACTTCAAACCTTAGGAAAACATGTATTTATTAAGGGTGTTCAAAAAAATTAATTTATCTATAATATTTGCATCATCTAACCCGACTCGGTCTATAAAAGTTGGATAATATGGATATTATAAATTATAGCGGTTCAAAAAACCTAAGAAATAAATATCATGGGTCAGGTGCTCGGTCGGGATTTTTGAAACCTGATCAACTCAGCCCAACTCATATACTTTATACTCATTTTTTTCTTTATATTTGATAGTTTGTGGTTTGAGTACATTTGTTTTTATTTTATTTAAGACTATTTTGGCTCTAAAGTTCTTGTTAGTGGTCTTTCTATTAGATTTTTCTAACATGAAAGGAAAAAAAAAAGGATTATCTCTTTGCTAAAGTGGAGGGGGAGGTAATTAGATTTTAAGGGTGATGCAAGATATGGAAAATTAAATCTAACATTAGGGGTGTCATGGTACCTACAATCTATGTTGTAAGTTCGCATTTAAATGAGAACCCATAAAAATTAGCAATATAAACCTAACTCATGGATATTTATAATATCCATAATAAATTTAGTTCAACCTGATCAAACCTATTTAAGTCCAAAAAAATTTGAAAGAGTCGGGTATACAATTTGTAAAACATCAAAATTTAGGTTGGATACAATTATGAATCAAAACTCAATCTAGTTATATCCATAAACACCCCTCATATTTATCCTAAGTAACACCACATTAAGTGAAGAAGGGTAGGCAAAACAAGAAATGAATTGAAAACAAGAAAGTAAATAAAGTTTTAAACAAAACAAGTAAATGAAAGCAATAAATAAATTTTTAAATACTATAAGAAAAAATAACTTCAAAAAACTAAAGGAATAAAATTGCATATATGGGGTGGACCATCCTTTCCATCTATTGAATGATCTGTTTATATTGGTATAGTGTTTGAATCCTAATTAAACATAAAATTTTAACCCAAATAAAGAAATATATTAAATCATAATACATACTAAACTTTTTTTTTCTAATTCTCATGTGAATCTTATGTTAACCTATAACTCTGATTAGTTTTATCTCGTTGAGGACTCCCATTTTAAATAGTATTGAATTCAAACTCTTGTAATCAATCACCTTTCCTTAGTCAATAATGACTCCTAGTTGTCTGGTCAACTACTTTCTAGTTCTCTTGGTCAATTAAGACATTTTAATCTTGGTCGATGATTATTCACAATCACTTACAGCTTTCTTTTCTCTGTTTAAATATGAACAGCTACTATTCTCATCAAGTTGACACATGAATGTTTGCTTTTTTGTGTAAATAATACCTTTATATTTCTTTATCTCTTAAATGAAAAAAACAATTGTTGTCATGTTAGCACTGAAATTGATCAATCGAATTGAACATCAATGACATGGAAAGTGACATTGTTCGTCCTAAAATATTGGCCATAATTATAAATGTGTCTGACATGTCAGTAATTGATTTCCTTTAAACAATTACATGTGTTATAGTCGTTATACGTGATGTTTCGATTTTTACAAATCATAGCTAGATTCTTATACTACCTATTGTTTTGCAATTCAATTATTTATCTTTCATAAACAAAAACAACACCAATTCTCTTTTAAAGTTTTAAGAAAGAAAAAATTTAAAACTTAAACCTTCTTGATCTTTCTTAAACACTTGAAATGGTATAATCAAAATTCACACTCATTTATTACTTCCAAAACTATGTAGATTGTTTTTTCTCATGTCAACTGATCCATACTTAATGATGCACTAGGAAACATAAATAGATAATGCTTTTTCTCATTTTACAAAAAGATGTCACTAAAAGAAGAAGACCACCATTATATTCAAGATATTAAGAAATACATAATTTCTTTATAAAATGATTATATATATATATATATATATATATATATATATATATATATATATATCTTTTTGTATGTAAGAAATCAATCCAATATGGCTATGGATCACTCCTATATATTATATCAAATGGTTGGGAAATATAAAACAAATCTTTAGTGAATAATGTTAGTGTTGAAAGATCTTCGACATTATTTAATTGTCCAGAATCACCATAAAATCTAATATGGAATTTTTTGTTGCTCTTTACTTGTTTGCTCCAAATCCAAAAACATAGTTCTTTTCAAATATGGAATACAAGCTATCATTTTGCATGATTTAGCTTTAATATAAGACTTATACTCAATAGTTTGAGAGCTTCGTGCTTCACATAAATTTTTTAAAGTATTTTTAAAAACTTGTTAAGCACACCTAAATTTAATACACTGACGAAGACATGAAATAAGAAAAAAGATTTTCCCTCTTAATAAGAACATATGGCTTTTCTATTATATTGAGTATGTAGATATCTAATATTTTCCAGGTCCAAAAATCCAATTAAAGTATATTTGAAAATAGTAGTATCTAAAGCTAATGGCATGAGAGTTGTCTTATGATCTTTTATATTGGGCCACAACTATTGGAAATTGAAGGAATACCTAACAAGATGTGAAGATCACCCTTTTTCATGGCGAGGGTAGTGTTTATTACGTCTTATAGTGGGTACATGTATAGGCTACTACCTAATTTGAGGAATTTAGTAATATAAAGGCGATCCTTAACCAAAAGTTTATATGTATAGAGGATAGCTTACTGTGAGATTCTCTTTTGATTACACTTCTTTTAAAAGGTATGTCTCCTTTTGCATATCTCTTAGGATAAGACCTTTATGGGAATTACAATTTTAGTACTAAAGATTAGACTATGAGAAGGAGAAAAGTACTAAAGTTTGGAGAAATCTCCTTAAATACAAGGATCTACACTTTGAACTAGTGATACATCTAGTGTCAAAGAATCATTATTATTTTTATGAGCTTTATAACCCTATTTTATAGCTATATAATTGGGATTTATACAAGGTATTTCTTCTATAATATAGTATACTATTAATAAAGCTAGTCTAGATCCAAAAAAATCTTTTAATAGCTTAAAAGAAGTGGAAGAAGTAAATGAAATAGCAACGCACCATTTTGCCTGCTTTAACAAGGATCTACACTTTGAACTGGTGATACATCTAGTCTCAAAGAATCATTATTATTTTTATGAGCTTTATAACCCTATCTTATAATATTGATACTAACGAAAGCCTTCCCCCTTGTATACTAGGCAGCTTTAGATGATTTTCTCTCTTAAATATGTGCCCCTTCACTAATAGGAATTTCTTCTCCTAAATCAAATCTTGATGGGGATATCCAATTAAAAGAATCTTGCTAGAAAATGTCAAAGAAGTTTTGGCCATACTTACCCTAGGAGATAGTGTTTTAGGCAATCAAACCTCAATTGAATGTCTAGGACAACTTTTACAAGGCATCATTTCTAACATAGAGGTAGCCATTATTGTTGTTTCCTTTGGGAATGGATCATTATTCATGCTCATCTTTCTTTTCTTTTCTTTTTTTCTAAAAGTGAATGTGACCAAATTCTAATATTTACTAAATTTAATTTTTGAGATAACATAATTGTTAATGTCATGTCTCTATTAATCATGCCATGTGCTAAACTTTTTCCCCTTGATTTGATCAACAATAGAGACTGTATGGTTGGAGAAGAGCTTGATTTGTCCTCTATGTATTAGTTGGTCAAAGATTTTTTTAGCTCTTTTGATATCATAAGAGTATTCATTACTATCATTGACCATCTTGGTAGTTTTTTCTTCTTTGCTACCAGGTTTGTTATCCTCTTTAGGTTTTTTTAATATTGATATTAGCTATTAGGTTCATGAAAACTAAACAACAATACATATTGGTAGCGATTTTAAATGATCTCTCTTTTTAAACTTTATGAATGATATTGGCTATTGCTGGACTTCTTTAAACTCCTTGTTAGAATCTAAATCAGTTATTGAATGAGCATTTGAGATGTCATTTAGATAGCCAATTAGGTAAGTCCTCTCTTAAAATCTTATTTTTTGCTCGCTTTGCTATTATTTTCTCATAACAAGCAACATTATTTATAAGGGTCTAGATGTATTGTTGTTTAGTTTTCATAAACCTCTTTTTGAGGTTTTACATCCCTTTCAGAATGTGTTTAATACACGTTTACTCTAATATAGCTATAGTGCTTTTAGTTTTTAGAGTCTTGAAACAACAAGCATAACTCTCTATAGACTCTCCTTGATCTTAGACTATCCTAGCAAAGTTAGCCAATGTCATCTTTGGTTCTGTTTTATAAAAGTGCTAATGAAAATGAGTCTTCATCTCTTTTCAATTTTTGATATATTTCAATGAAAATATAGAGAACCAATGAAACGTTCTTTTGGTTAGTGATAAACCAAACAATCTTAACTTTATAAGAGCATTTGATGCATTGTCACTATATTGGTTGGTGAATTTAGCGATGTTCTCCCTTTTATATTGATTATGTTCCCTGAAGAACTATTTAAAATCACAATTTTTATTCCTTGTAAAATTAGATTCTACCTATCAACCCACTTTAGATATGGATGATTATATGTAAGCCTAGGTTTTTATCCAATTTCTAACCTCATTTCCATTAAGTACTAGGCTAGTTCAACCTCATATATCATCTCTTTAGCTTATTGGTTGATAGTAAGGGTTTGATGTATAAGAGGATTAGGGTTTTCCTTTTTCAAAACAACTTGTGAGGCATGGGGCATTAAATTGTCCTGTAATAGTTTGTTATCATTGGCAATAGGACTATTAGGACACATGATTGGTTTATGGTTACTTATATACTTGCAAGGCTACTGGTGTATTAAGGACTATTATACCTAGACTTGGTTGTGGTTGTTGTAGCACTTGATATGTTAGCATGTAAAACCTTATATAAGGCATTATGGTTCCAAACACCCTTATTAGAGTGTTTGTGACTATAGAACTTACTAAGACTTTCCCCATAAGTATATGTGCTCATAGAGTTTCAAATCTACTTTGTTGTAACTTATTCTATATTCAATTAATCAGATATAGCCCACATAGTTTTATTGACCACTATAACATTATTATGGTAGATCATGTTTTTTGTGTTTTTCATATTCATCTAGATAATCTTTTTATCAACATTGGAGAGATTGGAGTGCTGATAAAATTATGCCTATTCATGACTAGTCATGGTTAGTTGGTTGACTAGTACTTATCAAAATTAGTTGTGACCTCCTTATAATTCCATCTCGTTCATAGAAGAGATATGCATATGGATGTGTTTAAGGTACAGATACACCTACATACCCATTTATGGTTGGTGGTGGTGATGTAGTTGGGAAAGGTTGGAACATGAGATACTATGTAGGGACATTAAGATTATATCCAGAGGCAATTTTATGTATAAGGGTGAGTTAAATGATAAAGAACTCTCTTATAGAACATCTAATACTAGTTGTTCCATGGGAAATCTATAGTAATGGTGAACCATAAAGTTCTTTACGACCAAGAAATTATCTTTCTCTATTGTTTGTACTAATTGTTCATCAAGTTCTACAAGCACAAGTTTACTTATGTTCTTTTTAGGTGGTATAATGTTAGTTAATTAGAACATTTACTAAATCTTTTTCCACCAAGCATGCCAATCTATTGATCAGTCGAATATTTCTAGATCATTTACGTTATATGTTCTTCGTCTCTTCCTTCTAATAAGGATAAACTATGACTAGGAATTCAATCTTGAGTGGGGGTAAGGTAGCATCCTCATAAAATCATACGAAGTGTGGGCATTCCAAGACTTTACACATTAAGAAAATATGCATTTAACCTAAGCAATAGCACACTGGAATAAGAAGGATAGGTAAAACAAAGAAAGGAATTCAAATTATATATATATGATTGGCCATCTTTTTAGGTACTGCATGACCTTTTTATATTGGTATAGTGTTTGAATCCTAACTAAACATAATTATAACATGTACAGGTGTTGTGTATTAGATAAAGAATTATATTAAATACTCACTACTAGAAAATTAGAAAATACAAACAAAAACCTCGATGAAATTTTTCCGTTGATATATTATGATGACCTTTACTGATAAAATTTCTCATCTCTGTATCCATCAATAAACACCGACAAAAACATTTCATCAGTATATACCGAGAGAATTGCAATGGAAAAGTAAGAAATAAGAAAAAGCCAAATATCACGATGATGTATAACTTTTACAGATGGCATTACCGATAGAATTAACTCAACGGTAAAGTACATCTATAAATATGCCAACGGAAATATTCACTCGGTATATACCGAGGGAATTATAGAGGGTATTATAATGGGATTCAAAAATGGCAAATCATACGGCGACATGGCATTTTTATCGACAGAATGATCGATGGAGTTAACTTACTGACATTATAATTCTATCGGTAATGTTATCGATAATATTTAATTTATAACCCGATGATCGACCCTCCTCTCTCCCTCCTTCATTTCTTCTTTTTCCTTGTGCATTTTTTTGCAACAAACAGTCGCGCCCCTCCCCTTAATTCTCAACACAATTCAATCTCCCACGACAAATGTGGCCACTATAACACTCAGTTTGTTAGCATCCGTGTTTTGATTTAAATTTTACTGACGATTCTCCACTTTAAGTAAGTAAATTTACCCTTTTTTATTTGAATTCAATTTTAAAATGTTAATTTTTTTTGCATATTTTTGTAGTATATGTATTTTGTTTGGGTATTTACTTGATTTATAGTTTTTTCTCATACAAATTTGTTGTATGGATTTATAATTTGTACATTTCAGGGTCTGTTTTTTATTTTATAAAATTATATTTGTTTGTAAATTGATAAAAACTTATGTCAAATTTTTGACTTGGGTGTTTTGTGATGAAATAAATAATGGTTTATTTAACATGTCCATTTTATATTTTGTCAATTTGCAAATGTTGAAGCCTGTAAACACTTTAACAGTGTGCATTTTTAATTTTTAATGGAGATAAGGAATGCACATCTTTGGTTATGTACAGACGGATTCAATCCATTCGGGTCATTTGTTACTCCTTATTCTCATTGGCCGGTGATACTTACAGTTTACAGCTTGCCACCAATAATGTGTATAAGATCGGAGTTCATGTTTTTATTTATGGTCATACCATGTCCTAATAGTCTAGGTCAAAATATAGATGTTTGTCTTCGACCGTTGATTGATGAGTTAAAGCAGTTGTGGTCATCCGGGACTTTGACTTATAATGTATCAATGAAACGAAAGGTAACTTTGATATGGACTATCAATGATTTTCCAGCTTATGAAATGATGC
>Ga0307515_10024292_pt1 | contig 10568 bp, 8 predicted proteins | sample 17_EM_MG_FD_194513 | JGI IMG/M metagenome (GOLD analysis project Ga0307515, IMG submission 194513) | Populus trichocarpa ectomycorrhiza microbial communities from riparian zone in the Pacific Northwest, United States - 17_EM | ecosystem: Host-associated > Plants > Roots > Unclassified | place...
AGGCGACTATGATGGCGTTGGAAACAGGAATTGTTTGGGGGGCTGATGTTGTGATGTTGCAAGAACCGTATGTGGAGAGAGAAGGATACAACATCAGTCACCCAGGATATAGGCTGATCAGAGGAGGAAGAACGATGACAGCAGTAAGAAGAGATACACATCTGGAGTTTTCGGAAGTGGATAAAGGGGGAGATGGAGATGTACAGGTGTTTGATATAAGATACCCGTCGGGTAGAAAGATGAGATTGGTGAATGTGTACGATCAGTTGAGACAAGAGGGGGGAGTGAGAAGTCAAGGCAGATCGGCACAGACAGCAAGATGGAGTGAGATTATGGTGCAGGAAAAAATTCTCTTGGGAGGAGATTGGAATGCTCACAGTGATAGATGGGACCCTCAGTGCCCACCAAAACGAGATGCGAACTTTTTGGAAAATCTTATGGATGAGTACGATTTGATCGATGTTACGGACGGGGAAGAAACCCATTCGAATACGAGAAATGGCGAAACTTCGGGATCGCATATTGATTTCTTTATTACTAAAGCCTCGATGGCTGATAGATTAGAGACTTCAACAGATTTGACAACTACTTCGGATCACGCGATTGTGTGTGCCCAGTTAAGATGGGACGAAGGGGAAGGAGTTAAAGTGTCGCGAAAGATTACAGGATGGGATATCGATGGGCTCAAGTCAAAGGAGGAGGAAGAAAATTATAAAAAAGCACAAAAAGAGTGGAAGGATAAGAGCTCAAAGAGACCTGTGTTGGATGAGAATAGCAGCGAAGAGGATTTACAGAAGGAAGCTGAGTGGATACAGCGGAATTTCGTTAATCATCTTAATAGGTGTTGCAAAAAGATAAAGGTTTGCGCAAGATCCAAGAGGTGGTGGACGGCGGAGATTGCGGGAAATCGAAAAATTTTGGGATCGATAAAAAGAGCTCGAAAGAAAGGGGAAGCGTCGCAACAACAAGCTAAGAAGCAGCGAAGCAATCTGAGAAAAATTATTCAACACTCGAAAATCGAAATGTGGAGGAAGTTTTTAACTTCGGCCACAAGAGACCAAGTCTGGCAGGCGTTGAGATATATGAAACCAGGCGGACAACAAACGACAAAGACTTTGAGATCCAGGACCGGGGAGGTGGCGGAGTCCTGGGAGGATAAGGCAGAGTTGATAAAAGAAGAAGCATTTCCGAAACCTTTGAAGGGTGTGGAGAGAAAGGCCCAAGAAGAGGGAGGAGAAATGTGGAAAAAGATTACTGAAGAAGACATCCGAGAGGCTCTGTTTAATCAGTCGGTTCAAAAGGCACCTGGCCCGGATGGGCTGGGTTTTAAGGCAATATGGTTATTGTGGGAATGGGATTCTCCGAGAATAATTAATATTGTTAAAATGTCATTTAGGTTAGGAATACACCCACGAGCTTGGAAGGAAGCGAAGGGAGTTGTTATACCGAAACCGAATAAGCCAGATTACGGAGTTGCCAAAGCATATAGGGTGATAACGTTGTTAAATTGTCTGGGAAAAGTGGTCGAGAAGGTAGCAGCCAATGCAATAGCAGAGGAGTGTGAGCGAAGGAAGTTACTTCACGATGGACAATTTGGATGTAGAAAGAGAAGGTCAGCAATTGACAAGGTTGGAAGGTTGATGAAGAGAGTTGAAGAAGCGTGGGGGAGGGGGAATACGGCGGCAGTGTTGTTAATGGATGTCAAGGGAGCCTTTCCACATGTGGCAAAGGGGAACTTGATAAAAAGAATGGAAGAGATGGGGTTTGAAGCCGACCTTGTGAGGTGGGTGGAGAGCTTTATGGAAGATAGAAAAGTGATAATGTCGATGGACGGGAAGGAGGGAGACAGTATGGATGTGGAAACGGGGGTTCCGCAGGGGTCGCCAGTGTCGCCAGTACTTTTCGTTATATACCTTTCGGGGTTGTTCGGCCAAGTTGAAGAAAAGGAAACAGAGTGTGGAAGCGAGGGTATATCTTTTGTTGATGATGTGGCATGGGTGGTAGAAGGCGAGGATGTGGGGGAATGCACACAACGACTTGAGAGATGCGCTGCGGAAACAACAATTTGGGCAAAGAAGAATGCCTGTCAGTTCGACATCGAAAAAACGGAAGCGATGTTGTTTACTCGACGAAGAAAGAATAAGGAACCGAAGATGAATGCCCGAATAAGGGTAGGAAATCATGAGGTTTCATATAATAAAGACGCGACAAGATGGTTGGGGGTATGGCTGGATGGTATGCTTACCCTGAATGATCATACTAAAAAGACCTTAGCGAAAGCAAGGAAAGCGCAAAGTAGGGTGAGATCCTTGATGACGAAGAAAGGATTAAATTCCGAAGGGTGCAAATGAATTCAAGTCGCGGCGGTTCAGGCGGTGGCGTTGTATGGGTCTGAATTGTGGTGGCATGGACAAGAAAATCGAGCTCAAGAGGTGCAAAAGTTGTTGAATGACCAGGGCAGAAGGGTAACCGGATGCTTTAGGACGACACCTCAGGGAGCGTTGATGAATGACGCTGGGTTACGACCAGCGAAGGCTCTTCTAAATAATCGGGTACGCTGGTATAAGTTGAGACAAATGATGATGCCTGATGCGCAAGGCGGAGGGAGAATGTTAGAAGTACGGAGGAATGTGTTGCAGAGGGTGGAGGGGATTGATGAGTTGATCCCGGAGGATAAACCTTTCGAGAGGAGGAGTTATGAAAGGACAACACTACCGACGGAAAAAAGATGCCTAAAGGGCGAAGTGATAATTCAGGATGAGGAACAAGCACTGAAAGAGGCAAAGTTAGAAAGAGAAGGACTTGTTCTTTGGACTGATGGGTCGAGAAAAGAAGATGAGTGGGTTGGGTGTGCAGTGGTATGGGAAGAGGATGGAAGGTGGAATAAAAGGAGGACACACCTAGGCCGACAGAAGGAAGCGTTTGATGCGGAAATGTATGCGATGTCAGAAGCAATGAAGGTTGCGGATGAGAAAGCAGAAAAAGAAAAGTTCACCAGGGTCATGGTTTTTACGGACTCGCAGTCAACTTTAAGAAGAATACAATCGGACGAGCCAGGACCAGGACAGGTACTAGCGCTACGAACGATGAATTGGGTCGACGCATTAGCCAGGAAAAATATCCAGGTGGAGTACCGGTGGGTACCTGCGCATAAAGGGATAGAAGGCAATGAAGAAGCGGACCAACAAGCGACAAAGGCGGCGTATAAGCATTGCGGAAGTTATACCGAAACGCAAAATCCGCTACCATTTTTAGATTATGTTTCTTTCTCCCATGTTAGTCGAAGGTTAACTGAGATGAAATGGGAAGAAAGTAAGAAAGAAATAAAAGAGTTGGGGAAGAAGTCAAAGCACAGTTACTGGTATGATTTGGTGAAGAGGGGAGGTAATAGTGCGGTGATGGGAGCCAAAAAGACGATTGCGGCGAGGTTTTATCAGCTTAAATCAGGACATGCACTGATAGTGAAATACCTATTGCGGATCGGAAAAAGAAGTGATATGAAATGGTGGTGGTGTGGGCATGAATATCAAACAAGAGACCACCTTTTTAAGTGGTGTAAAAGATGGAAACGAGAACAAAAAAGGCTTTGGGTTGATGGGCAAGAGGGGGAGGAGGGGTATGAGGGTGTTGAAAAGGTGTTTAAAAAGCCAAAGATTTCATTGCCAATGTCTCTCGTTTTTGCAGAAGAAAAATGTTCGCAGGCTCTGATGGATTTCTTATCTTGTACAGATGTCGGTAGAATTAGCGGAGTGGTGGAGGAGGCGGAGAACTCAGATCACGAGGAGTTGAGTGATGGGGGGGTGTAAAAGTTGATGTTGTTTTTGTTGGCGGTTTCTTTTGTTTTTGGGTAAGAAGACTCGCGACTTTGCTTTTGTTTCTTTATGTTACGGGAGAAGCGGGGAGGAAATATGTACGGGATATGCCATGGCCGCCAGCGGCCGAATGCAATATGATTACAAACAAACAAACAAAGGTAGGTACTTAGGGACTGGTATGAACATGCATGTCAAGGCAACGAGCGACCACACAAGCCCGACACAACACATACACATACCGAAGAACGCACGACAGCCGCCCCCCCTCCCCCGTACCCCGAACTATCCGCTTCCGACACCACGACCAACGAGCGCGACCTTGAGTCCGGTGAACCCACTAGCCGTGTCCTTGGACCGACCTTACCGAGATGGATCCACGTAAGACGGGTAGGCCTGTGATTTAAAAGCCGGGCCGGCCTGCAGATATCTGCATATATCTTCGAGGCCTGCATAAGCCTGGGGCGGCATGCGTATATCTTTGAAGCCTGCAGAAGCCTGCATATACCTTTGAGTCCTGCATAAGACTTGGCGGCCTGCAGGCTATCTGGCGGCCGGCCGGGCCTGGCCGCTTAGGAACACTGTTTAAACAGTGCGGCCCTCCTTTGGTCAATTGAAGCTATCGGGGCCGGCGTTTACTGCCAGAATTTCCATAGTAGGCATTGAACTCTAGACTAGGGGCATGTGCAGAAATCTGACGACGCAGGTATTGCGACATTTTTGCTGTGCCTGTTATATTGAGGATTACGCCGACTACCATGGACACCTCCTTCTACCTCATAATCCGCATGGCTACACCTACTGTAGCCCCCCCGCTACAATCGTCCCCTATGCGTCACCTACTCCTAACGACCGCCGAGACATTCTCGATGAACGCCAATGACGGAGGTGCAGTCCCTCGATGTGCTCGATGAACACCCACGATCTACAATGCACGCAGAACTAGCCCCGGGCCTACGTAGACGCTGTAAAAGTTGAGACATCTCTACACAACCCCGGGGGGGGGGCAATCTCAGTAATCAAGTTATACCTCTCAAGACAGAACTGTAGCGCCATCTTCAAATTTCTTGTTGCTAAACAGAAGAGACATTCAACTTTTAGATAGCTAGTCTACGATATCTATTCAAGGAGGGAGGCGGCTCGCCTGACATCACCAAGGAGGAGGTCAGAGGTGGCTTGTCAGATGTTCTCCTGTCCAATGCTGCTCACCAACGGCGCCCAGAAATAAGTGCAAAAGGATCATGAACACGAATAAAAGAATGAAGAAGCGGTGAATTGAACGTGGGACTATCTCTATGCTAAAGAGGAACAGACCATCCAAGCTACTAGAAAAACATGTCTTTTGGACAACATGAATGCATGCACGATAACCGAGAAGATCGTCAGCCCTACTAATTATAGACCAGCCACTGCCACCTACCTTCCTTCTTCAACGCTCCGTCGGAAATCACATTCTCGTCAGGATCGTCAGAAGTAAGGTGACGGTACACGAACGGAGCTCTATGGTTGGGGACTCCTTAAACCGGAGGGCTTGAGCCTCAATTGCCGGTGCTATCAACCACAACAAAAAACTTTTTCTCTTCATTGATCACTTCATTGGGCTCTGTTCTACAATTCTATCAGCTCATTTTATTTTCCTTGCCTTGGTTGGGGTGTTGATGAATTTCAAAAAGTTGGACTTTTGTATGTAACAGAAAAAAATGTCCCCCTAACAAAAAAGTTTCATAAGAGTCGAAATTTGTCGAAATTAGGCAGTTATGAGGCTCAAATTGACATCTTCATAGCCAAAACGGTCGCTTGGCAGGTGTTTTCTCTTATTAATTCCCATTAATTAATAATTTTGATTAATTATTGCCATTTTGGGGAATTCTCTGATTCCAATCCCTTTGAGCTAGGAGTAGCTTCTAGTTTCGTTGGTGACAATCGGAAGTTCGGTTATCGGCGGAGGATAAAGACAGCAACAGATATCATAGGTGTACACGAGTGGCGCAACTGCTGATTAGCTCATGTTAAGCCACCATAGTGCTAATATACGGGCTTATTGGTATGGGTCGTTTTCCGTTGCTATTGGTGCGTTTGTAAGGTACGGCCAATTATGCATCCAACACTCCTAACGTGCAGCCAGGCGATCGCTGGATATGAACGTAAACCAGTTTCGACAGCTTACTCGAGTATCAAGTATTTAGATTTTGTGGAACTGGTAGGTTTTGTCTCTTTGACTTCTTGATTGTCTCCTCTTGCTGCGCCTAGCATCGGCGCGAACCCCTTGCACGGTTTGGCCAAGAAAGTTGATACCCCTTGAGTTTGTGAAGTCAGTCGTACGCCATTGCACTGGATCAGGGCTGATTTAACCTCCGGAACTTATACACAGTTCGATCAATCGTTTTTCCTTTGCTCTTCAGTCATTGGAGCTGGTAGGTCGTACGAAATTAGCCCGCCCATGAATACTATACTTACTCCGTAATTAGAGGGTGCTCTACCATGCTGACCGGGAAATTTTTCGAATTGTGGGACTGGGTCCTTGGTTGGGTGGATGCATCTGCAGCATCCAAGTAAGCCGATGCCAGGTATGTGGCTCACCGGCAGTTGAAACGCCATCCCTTACTGCACTCGGGAGCATCCTCTGCCGATATTAATATCATCGCTCCTGACGACTGCGCGTAATAGCTCCTCACCTCAAAACCCCCGTCTTCTACCAACTCGCCAAAATGACAACTTCGTGGAAATTCGATGTATCCTCGTTTATGGTTCTCCTCGGCGAATCGGAGGAGTTCAATTATCGCCTCATGCGAAGATCTCTTCCCGAATGCATGTCTGCCGCTCCCGTTGCTGGAATTCAGTCTTATCTTCACTCGCCTTTTACACTCGTTGAAAGCGTCGGTTCGACTTATTTCTCACCTTACGGATGTAAAAATGCGCCGTTGAGAAATATGCGGCTGATGCACAGCATTCGTGCTAAGAAGCTTCTGCGCGATGGCAAATGCACAGTGTACCGAATCCCGATGGCAAAAAGACCAAATACGATTAGGTCAAAACTGGCCATCCTATGGATGATTGCGACATGGCATGTTTTTGCGGGCATCATAGTGATGCTTGTCTTGGTTGATGGAACAACTTGGGTCGGCTTTTCGAGCTGCATAATCTTTTCGCTGTGGTCGGTCATTATCAGACTCTTCGACAGGTACTGCATGGGGCTGGCAACACTTTCCACATCGAGACCTGATAACCTAGACGCCATATTTATCCTAGGAAGACGCAACTCTTGCTTTATACTCGAAGGTCGCCGCGGAGATATCGCGCAATGGACTGGACAAGGTCTCGAAACAAGGAGTGGGAGGCTTGCGGAGTTTTTGACCGGAATTATGCGAGCCGGCAGTTTGGCAGTGATACTGTTTATCTTTATTGTGATACCAAACGGATCAACCTGGGATCAATTGGCTTTCATTGGGGTGAATGTCTTGGGACAGGCTAACGTGATGTTGGGACAAGAGCTTGCTGCGAAGAGTTGTCTTGCTGAACTTGAGCTGGACAATAAGTCGTCAATGCCAACAAGAACGCATGTATATGGGTACCTGCTGAGGAAGTTTGGAAATGGACACTGGGTTGATGAAGCTCAATTATTACCAGCGACCGAGGTGTGAAAGAGTTGGCGGGAGGCTGTTACTGCTGATCAAGCAGCGGATCCTAAAAGCCTGTATGAGGACTGTTTAAACGATAGTAGAGAACTCGGGTCAAAAAGTCCTAACAGTAAGTAATTCAGTGTGGATGGTTCAGGTTGGGGCTGATACCATTATCAGCTATACGAAAGGGATCAACGACTTGTTAAAACCAATAATAGGGATGCACTGATCATGAATGAATTACTGTGGGGCAAGCTAAGGAAGTTTTGGGAAGAATGACATGGAGGCAACTGCTAGGTAACTGGATTAGGCCATTGGAGGAAGGCGGTTTACTGGGGTGAGGCTATAGGCAGAATAGAGAGGAGAACATGCAAAAAGGCGTCCTCATAATCGTGAAGTGTACAGTCCCGTAGCAAATCTTCACGATACCGCAATCGAGCACCCCATGAATCTTACAAAGGGTGGAGGGGATTGATGAGTTGATCCCGGAGGATAAACCTTTCGAAAGGAGGAGTTATGAAAGGACGACATTACCGACGGAAAAAAGATGCCTTAAGGGCAAAGTGATAATTCAGGACGAAGAACAAGCAGTGAGAGAGGCGAAGGCGGAAAGAAGTGGACTTGTTCTGTAGACTGATGGAGCGAGAAAAGAAGATGAGTGGGTAGGATGTGCAGTGGTATGGAAGGAAGGGGGAAGGTGGAATAAGAGGAGGACACATCTAGGCCGACAGAAAGAAGCGTTTGATGCGGAAATGTATGCGATGTCAGAAGCGATGAAGATCGCGGATGAGATGGCAGAAGAAAAGAAGTTTATCCGGGTTATGGTTTTTACGGACTCCCAGGCAACTTTAAGACGAATACAATCGGACGAGCCAGGACCAGGACAGGTGGTTGCGCTGTGAACGATGAACTGGACCGATGCATTAGCCAGAAAAAATATCCAGGTGGAGTACCAGTGGGTACCCGCGCATAAAGGGATAGAAGGCAATGAAGAAGCGGATCAACAAGCAACAAAGGCGGCGTATAAGTATTGCGGAAGTTATACCGAAACACGAAATCCGCTACCGTTTTTAGATTATGTTTCTTTCTCGCATATTAGCCGAAGGTTACCTGAGGTGAAATGGGAAGAAAGTAAAGAAGAAATAGAAAAGATGGGGAAGAAGTCAAAGCACAGTTACTGGTATGATTCGGTGAAAAGGGGAGGTAACAGTGCGGTGATGGAAGCGAAAAAGACGATTGCGGCGAGGTTTTATCAGCTTCAATCAGGACATGCACTGATAGCGAAATACCTATTGCGGATCGGAAAAAGAAGAGATATGAAATGCTGGTGGTGCGGGCATGAATATCAGACAAGAGACCACCTTTTTAAGTGGTGCAAGAGTGTAAGGGCACGTACGCCAGCGTTCGGCCTTATATGCATACGTATGGTAATTATGGTATACGGTTGCAAACGTGGACTCGAGTGATAGTAAGTATAGGTAAGATTATCGCTAGAGATCTAAGTCTCGTGGCGAGCTGACTATATAGATGGCCGTTACCCGGCCACAGTCACGTGTCGCCGTTACATTATCCCCCTCTTTAGGCGCAGACCTCCTGGGCTGCATAAACGGTACAAGAGAAAAGGAAAGAAAAGGGAAACAAGAATGAAACAATCATCCTACGTACGCAATCGTACGAACCCATAAGTCCCACAACCGCTCGGTACAGCTCAATGGCGACCTTTCGGTGGATCCGGCGCACGGGGAAACTCCGCCTCCATTAGCAGGTGGTAAAAACCCGTGCCGACGCCATTTGTACCGGGCCGAGATCCAAAGAAGAGAAGAAGAGAAGAGAGAAACAAGAAACATCCAAAAGTGATCCCGTCTTCCATTATCTCAACTTCCTAACCCATGCTCCAACGACCATCATTCCCGTAGCTCGTATCTCGGCGTAGGTCATTGTCGGAATTGTCAGGGTAGTAGAGCTTCCGCTCATGACTTGGCATCGATGGGAGCTTCCGCTGCCGGCATCAGTTGTAGCCGTCGGTGATCATCGATCGTATACGTCAATCGCGTCTTATTCGTCGATATCTAATACGTCAGCGTCTCTAAAATGGTTATACTTACCAAGTTCAGGTGTGCCTGCGCTCTCTTGAGCCTTCGTGCAGTGCTTCGTAGAATATCTCTCAAGCGGTAGTCATCGGTAAGTGGCATTGACTTCCAGATGCTGTTTGACTAGGTAGTCGACTTTGGAAGTCCGCTTCGGTGACCATCTGGTCGACTTCATAGTTGCTCTTAATAGGCAGCTTCAGTAGAATCTTGGTCGACTTGGTAGACTTTGCCGGTCGACTTCTCGGTCGACTCAGTAGATTGCATCCCGGTGGCTTTTGGCTTGTCGGTAGGACTTGACAGGTCGACTTCTCGGTAGACTTCTCGGTCGACTTCTCAGTGTCTCGGTAGACTGCCTCCCGGTGGGCATTTGGCTTGTCGGTAGGACGCATTTTAGACACGGTCATCCCCCCTTTTGAAGTTCGTTGCTCCGTCGACGATTTGGTAGACTTATGAACTTCAGTAGACTTTTGGTGATCTTTGTTGACCGACGCGTCTTTCAGCAGCCTTCGTCTCTGGATTTCGGAGGCCTTCGACTGCGCTTGTCTTTTGGCTGGTCTTGGTCGACTTCGCTTGCTTCGTCTCATTTTTCCACTTGCTTTCATGTCATTTTTGCACTTGCTTTCGTCTCATTTTTCCACTTGCTTTGGCCTTTCTTTTTGACCTGCTTCGTGGTTCGACTTGCTTCGTGTTTCGACTAGCTTCGTGTTTCGACTTGCTTCGGCTTGACCTTTCGACGTCTCTTCGGGCTTTGGCCGTGAATTCTCTAGGTGGGCTTATCATCCTCCGGATGCTAGGTGCGTATGTTGATTCTTCTGGTACGCTTATCTCCGCTCGCTGGGTGCATCCATCGCCGCTGGACTTCTCTGTCGTTAAGTGCACTCTGGTCTTTTCATTCCGGCATCTCCGGTAGGGTCATCCCCTCTTTGAACGTCGTTGCTCTGCTGACGACTTATCTCCTCTAATTGGTATTGTAGCTCGGTTTCGTACTCGTCGCCTTCCTTGATTTGGATGAGGTGATAGGCATTCCTGAGGTCCTGTCGAGCATC
>Ga0307515_10024293_pt1 | contig 10568 bp, 1 predicted proteins | sample 17_EM_MG_FD_194513 | JGI IMG/M metagenome (GOLD analysis project Ga0307515, IMG submission 194513) | Populus trichocarpa ectomycorrhiza microbial communities from riparian zone in the Pacific Northwest, United States - 17_EM | ecosystem: Host-associated > Plants > Roots > Unclassified | place...
AGTATGCTCGTTTATAAACCATCTCCAGTTATTTCTTACTTTTTTCTTTAGGGTATTCTTTAACTGGTTTCTTGTGTCTTTATATTATCTCTCATCTTTAGGGTTATAGCTACTTATATATTTCCTTCTTGCTTATTATTAGCTAGTAATAAGAACCGCGCATTATATGGACTATGCGTATTATGTATAGGGGCCTAGTTTTAAGACCGGGCAGTGCTCTTTTAGCCTATTTTTAATCGCTGCCTAGATCCTTTTTAGTCTTTAGTCAATTTCCTTAGGGGTAGCTAATAAGCCTTACTTATTTAGAATTAGGTAGATTTCTTCTAGGTCTTAGAGTTATTATTTAACTATATTAAGGAAACTATCTATCTTAAGTTTCCTTATTACATATCTTTTACTACTTAGTTGCGCCTTAATATCTAAATCTAGCTATATTTAGATAGGGATATAGTCTAAAGTAAGTGCCTATTTTTCTTCGGGGTTATACCTTTTAAGTCTCTAATATAAGCCTTTATCTATAAATATAAGGTTAATTATACTTCTGGAGGTTCCTTATTACTATATAGTTACTCCTAAGGGGGTAGCTAACTTAAGGCCCTAGGTATCTATAGCTCTTAGTAGGCACTCTGCCTATTAATTAGCAGCAATATAGATACCCCCCTACCGCGGGTGGTGGAGGTTTATATCTCTTAATAGGATAAACTCTATGCCTTTGGTTTCTAGCAAACTTATTACTAATATAATGTTCTCTATTTATAGGACCCCTTTAACCCTAGGGTTATATATATTAATGATTTATACCGGTCCCCTATATATCTAAATTGTTATAACTGTAATATCTAGGTTAACTACCTACTATAACTATAAGGATAGGCTAATAGCCTTGCTAATTATAAAGTATACGCGTATAGCTGCTTTTAGTTTATATAGGAGCTGGAATCCTTAGGGGCAGTATATCGATTATATGTAGGTATTATAGTACGGCTCTTATATAGTAAGAATATAGTATTTCTCTAGGTCTAGACTGTCTAGTAAAGGCCTTACAAGACAGTGGTTTATATTACCGCAGTTATACTATATAATGGATAGGTGGCGGACCCCTAGCAAGGGTCCTTTACCTTTTCTTTATTCCTCGCTTCTTCTATTTTTACTTTCTCTAAAATATTTAGAACTTCTATCTCTTATGTCTATACCCTAGTTACTACTTATTTTATATAGAGCTTTTCATTCCCGTATCTTATATTCCTACTAGCGCTTTTATATCTAAATCTATTATTATCTCCAGTTCCTCCCCTATTCTTACTAGCTAGCTATATACCCTTAGTAGGTCGGCTATAAATAATATATTTGCCGCGTTAAATCTAATTCTTAATTATCCTAGTCTTAAGCTTACTATAGCTATCCATAGGGGTTTTCCTACAGGGCGTCCTCTCCCTTATATCCCCTATATCCCTTATATCCCTATATAGTTTAGTAATATTACACAGCGCCACTTCTAGCCCGTTAAGGCTTAGGATAGCTAGCCTAGCCCCCCAGTACTAAAGGTAGGAAACGCTAGAAAGGCACCTACGTCCCCCTAACTTATCGCCTATTATTTCCATTCGTATAACCTAGCGTACAGTTATTCCCCTAGCTATTAAGCCCTTACCTTCCACCTCCTATATTTAATATAGTCTTCTCTCTCCTACGCCTTATATATGCTTCGGTAGCAGTTTACGCATTTTATTTAGTCTTAATTTAAGTAGTGTCTTATATTATAGGGGCCTGCATAGTAGCCGCAGCACACCTATACTGCGCATGTAGATTAGGTATATCCCTATTATATACAGCGGTAGCATTATTCTAGGCGTAGTCTATAGTTATAGAGCCTTACGTTGTATATAAGGCCATTTATAATTATTCCTTTTTAGATAAGGAGTTTTTGCATTCCTAGTATATATATACTAATAATAAGGGAGCCATGCGTTTGACTAGCGTCTCCCTAGCAAGTCTCTAGCGATCCTTATATCCTCTTATTATTCTTATTATTTACTTAGTTTACATTTTCCTGTTAAAGCTATTAGATTTAGGTAATCTTAAGGCCTGGTATAAGGCGTTCCGTATATTTTACTATCTCCTATATAGTTACTATGTTATCCGCCTGGCGTCCCTTTTCTACCCTAAGGCTTATAGGAACCGCTAAGACTTTAACTAGGTAGTCTTTACGGAGCACTTTTATGCTAATACATTCTCCTAGCCTATCCCCTGCCCTTACGGCTCGTTCCTTTACCTATTAGTCCTTTAGGGTAACTCTAATATCTCCGCTCCTAAGGTATCGGACTATAACTACGTTGTAAACCTCTTTACAAATCTCCGTAAGGACTTCTGTTTCTAATTATCCCCTAAGCCCCTCTACTTTTTCTATATTTGGTTATATTATAATTATATACCCGGTTATTGTCTTAAGGGGAGTAGGTTCCCTATACTATAAAAGCGCGGCTACGGCGGCCTAGGTACAGTTCGCCGGTAAAGGGGGGTTTTATTTATTTTTAATTTTGCTTAGCCGTTGGAGGATTTAATTAAGGGTTTACTAAAGGGGCGCCTAAGGTTCGCTAGACTGGCGGAGCCATTCTACTAGCTGTATTAGTTCGTTATAGCTAATAGTTACTCCCCCGCAATTCTAGATACTAGACGCATCTAGTAGGCTTTATATTTTATTAAATGCCTTCTTAATAGAGGTGTTTCCGCTTTATAGTGTGGTATTCGCCCGTCTTTATTATAGAGAGCCGTTATTAGGCGTAGATCTGGCGGTTACGCGCGAGTGCAAGCCACCATCAGTTAACATGTGCCTTCCCTACGATGCATACATCTTAGGGGGATTCTCTGGGTGTTTTTCAGGGTTCTTTTTAGTTGGTTTTGGTCTTTTTGGGCCGGGTACAGCAAGAGCTCCTAAGTATTTTAGAACTATATAAGGATTCCCTAACCTACTAGCCATTTTGCCGCTGCTTATAAGCCCCTACTTATAGAGAGCATTTAGGTAATGTCGTTTATACCTACGCTAGCAAGTAGCTAGTCCCTTACTAAGCGGTAGCTATAGAATAGCAGAATATAGCGCACTGTCTAAGTTGGCCATCCGCATACACATTAGGGGGTAATATTTAGAACGTAAACGCTTAATAGCCATACATTTAGCCCTAGGACCTCTATCCGTAGTAGAAAGGCGGCTGTAGATTCTGCCTTTATTAGTCCTTTATATAGGGGGAGAGTTAGTATTAACCATAGGGTGTTCTATATAGTTGCCTCTTGTATTTTCGCTACCTTCTTCTATCATTACTTCCATTCAAGATCTGCTCATCTTGCGATTAGTATAGTAGGTCTCCATCTATATTAGTGGCCTCCTAACCTCTATCGCCGTCGTAGCGCTCTACCGGTATGGCGCCAGGTCTCCTCCTAGTAGGCTATTAATTCCCATATTTTATTTTCTTTCTCTACTACTCGTAAGTAGAGGGCTTCCTAGCTAGTGTATTTAGGCGTATTGCCCCTTTAAGGGGCCCTTGCCCTCGCCCCTTATATATATCTTGTTCCTTATATACAATTTAGCGTTTAGCGTATCTTTTCTTTAACTAGGTGGCCATGTACTATAACTGCTCTTTATATAGCGGTTGTATCGATATACAGGTCTAGTGGTGGGATTGCTGCCTTACGTTCTAGAGCTGCGCGTAGTATTCTTCTATATGCCCCTATGGTTTTACGTAGGCATTGGTTTTATAGCTTAGCTAAGGGCGCTAGGGAGCTCTTTACTAGTACCTTACTGTCTAGTCCTAGGCCCCAAATCTAGGAGCCGTATAGCATTGTTGGCCTTACTACTGCTGTGTATAGTAGGCGTATGTGTCTAAAGGAGGGACCCCATATTAAGGCGGCGATTCGCGATACTGCCGTAGTAAGATATATATACTTAGCGTTAAAAACGGATTAAATATTATAAGATAATCATATATTCGCTTACATACACTTAGTATAAAAAGAAGATTAGCAACTAAATAAAGTTGTAATCGCAATATATACTAACTTCTTTTTTATATAATAAGAACAGGATAACATAACTTTACTAAGTAAAAAAATTATAGTTACTAACTAATTATAATAATTAAATATAGAGGATCTAATAGGAGGTATTAAAAATAATAAAGGTTACTAAATTAAAGATGGGAATACTATACCCCTAATAGATAACCTAGAAATAAGAGATATCTTTAAGAATAAAGATAAAGAGGAGGGGGATAACCTTATATTAGCAGAAGTATAACTACTAAGAAGAGATATAAATAGGCTAGTTAAGATAATATAAAAGGCACTAGAATTTATTAAGCTATAAAATAAGGGGTAGCTAAGTTATATAGCAAGTTATATTATAAGTTTAGAATGTAAAAATATGGGAATATAGAAATATAGGATGTACCAATATACTAACGTACTTGGTATATTTCTTAGGCGCAGTATTATATATTTAAAGGACCATAATCCCTACTTAGATAGTTCTCTTTTTTATAGTAAATCTTAAAATATAATTAGAGTTAATTTATTAGGCAACCTACTCCACTAATTATGTTTATTATTTAACTATTTCTTAACCTATATACCTAGCCCATTAATAAGTCCACTATAGTATTTTCCATAAGGCTTTGTTACAGAGTAAAGAAGTATAGCCTGTTATTATTAATTAATAGCTATATATTTCTTCCATAATAGATTATAAGTAATTAGAATTATAAGAGGCTGGTTTAACTAGAATATTTAATTATCTTACTAATAGTGTTACCTATAAGTTATTAGTAAATTAAAGGTAAATTAAAGGTAAGTTAAAAATAGAGCGAGCTTTACATATTAAAGGACAAATACTTTCTAACCTCTTCCATTTAGAGGTTAATTGCTAGCTTTGCTCTAAAGGAGAACTAGCTCCCTTTATAATCCTTTTAAGATACTAGTAAAACTCTTTACCTCTTATCTGTCTAACTATGTCTTCCCTAGGATATTGATAAGATATTAGTAAAACCTTTATCTATTTTATCTAATATATACCTTTTAGAAGAGTCTGTTATAGGTATTTCTAATACTACCTTATCCTACTCTAATAGTAGGATATTAAAAAAACATATTAACTAGTCTTTCTTTAATGGTTAACTAAATAGGTCCTATTTTAAGATTAATAATACCTCCTTTATAAACTATTAGATTTTCTAAAATTATAACAAATAGATAATGGTGCTCCTTCTATCTATATAGTAGTCCTATTTATTTAACTGCTATTAGTAATATAGTTTCTTATTACTCTACTATCTATTAATACTTTAAACTGCTAATCTTGCTAATTAACTTATAAATTTAGGTATTGTCCTTAAATTCCTTTAAGGGTTTAAGGCTCTACTACCAGCTCCCTCTAGTCCCATAGGCCTCTTCTTTTCCTAACTATTAGCTTAATCCTATTTATACTTAGTCCTCTTTTAGCTAATACTTTATTTATTTATTTTCTTTAATATACTATAGATACGTGTTTTCTATACATTCCTACTACTATTATCCATTTAGGCATTCTTCTATAAGGAATCTTCTTAGTTAAAGTATTAAGTTATCTAACTCCTAAATTTCTACTAGATGCTAGCCATATATATACTTAACATTTCTATACTATCGCCTATTTAGTGCCCAATATATTCTTATAGGGTACTTTTAGTGTCTCGCCTTTGGCGTTCTATATATTTTATATTAGTTAACTATATATATAATCTATAATATAAGCTTTGCAGTATATGGGAATTAAACAAGTAACTTAATTGTAAATCTATGGAAATCAAGTGATATAAATACATAAAAGTAGACGCCTAACTCCAAAGCCTATAACTTAATCTTTAACTATATCCAAGATATATAAGGGTAGTGCTGACGCTGTCTTGGAGCCTTTTAGGCTGCAGTTTTATATCTTAGTACAGTACCGGTAGTCGGTTACACACACCCCCAGATTTAACGGTGTAGTTAAAGCTGTAGAAAACAAAAATAAAGGTAGAGACTATACTAAAATAGGGAATTTGGATACAAATTAGGAGTAGCAAAGGGGTAGGTAAGATGGTTGTCCCTAGCTTTATATCTCTAGATATAGAGCCGTGTTTAAAGAGATGTCCTCTTTAGCCTCTTAGGAGACTGTATTTAAAAAGGAAATCAGATCTTAATATTCTTATCATTAGCAGCAGTAGGCATCCTCTAGGAAGCCTCCTTTTATGCTTTTTTAACAGCAATAGCAAGTCTCTCATATCTTATGAACTTTTCATTAATTTGTTGTTGTATTTTCTCATTAGGTATCCACCCATGGGGTCTTAGGCTCTTAATTAGATATTAGTATTCCCGAAATAGGTGTTCTTTACCATAGAGGCATATCTTTATTAGTAAGACAGGGGAATTATTTTAAAGTGTTGTGAATGCAGAGTGGTTGGCAGTAGTAGTAGGAGCTGCTTACTGCATACGGTAGTGTTCTTTAAATTCTTTAATCAGATCAATAATAGATAGGGCTGCTTTGTCCTTCCGTTCTTTGCAAATAAGGTCTACTTCTAGTGCTCCTGTAAAGCTAGAAGAGATAGGTTTGATTGCTTGAATGAAATTATAGTGTGGTCTAAATCCTTGTACATCTGGTATCTTCAATTGCTCCGCAAGTTTGTAGATATTCCGCCAGCTATTTAACTATTTGTCGATGCTCTATGTTGTATCGTAGGCTTTTAGAGCCGTGTATTGAATGAGGACGTCGTGCTTTCGACCTGAGGTGGTAGGGGCTAGTGCAGTCTTAAGTGCTTGAAGCCGTTCGTGTACCGTGTCGAGGCCGTCGATGAGTGGAAGGTAGGCTACCGATGTTGAGCGAACGACGTAGTTGCTAATACCGTTTATAGCCTGTTTTTGCTTCTCGTGTTTGTGGAGATCGTCTTTGTATTCGGTGTAGAGCTGGTTGTAGGCGATGAGCTGGTGTTGGTCCAGTTGAGCTATCGATGTAGCTGTAGGTAGTACGTCCCTTGGTGTAGGTCGATTCGGTGGTTCTAGCTTTGGAAGCTTGTCTTTCTTTTTAGATGGATCGATATACTGCCATACCTCATTGGTTTTGGCTGTGTCTTTAATGATAAAGAACCATTGAATCCAATCAGATGGCTTGTCAAGGATGAGGTTGATTTTTGATTCGGTAGAGGTCGTCATTTTTGAAATTTGACAGGTCAGTAAGGGTCCACGTCAGGGTCCAGGTAGCGTCTTGGCAGAACCTTATTTTGACGTTCCGAAGCTTCGATTTGATTCGTCAGTTCCTTCGTCGGTCGGGTTCGATCGTCAGCGTCAATCGTCTGTTCGTTTGATATTTGAAGGTAATCACGAGTACAAGAGCGGTACCCGGAAGAAGCTCAAAACACTTGCAAAGGTGGTAGAAATAGTGACTTCTTGAATGAGGTAGTAGATTGATTGACAGATGGTGCAGCAGGTAGTGCGATTCAGGTAATTTCTCAGCAGGCAGTGCGATCCGGGCTCATAACTGTAAGCTTTGTAGTGTGTGGGAATTAAACGAGCAACTTGATTGTAAATCTATGGAAATAAAGTGATATAAATACATGAAAGTAGACGCCTAACTCCGAAGCCTATGACTCAATCTTTGACTATATCCAAGACATACGAGGGTAGTGCTGACGCTGTCTTGGAGCCTTCCAGGCTGCAGTCTTGTGTCTCGGTACAGTACCAGTAGTCGGTTACATATAACAATATATAATACGCTAGGTATCTTAGGTTAACTCTTAGCTTATCTTTATCCTTAAGTTTAAACCTCTATTTAACTAATCTAGCTACTAGCCTACTATTAATAGATTCTAAGATTTGTTAATTACTTCTTTAGTCCTCTAATTATCCTTCTAAGTCTTTTAACGTTATAATTAACGGCCCTTTAATATAACTTATTGTCGATTAGTAGTTCGTGCACCGATTATAAGAAAAGAATAATAACTCTATCTATTAAATGTGGCTCTAAGAGCCTCTATATATATATATAAGAAAGAGAAGGGGGTAAGGGGGTGGCAATGGAAACAAGGAGTAGGTAACTGAGCTAATAACTAAGTCAATAACTAAGCTAATGGGAGGTAGCTAAGTTGGTAACAAGATAACCTAATTTAGGTCGACACTTATATATTATTTTAATATAGCTTAATCTGCGATAACTTATTCGTCTAGCTATATATAAAAGTCTTCCTACTTATCGTTATATTACTGCTTATACCACTTTTAGTATAGCTCTATAAGTATATATAATCTATCTATAAGGAAGTATCTTTTTATTACTACGTTATTACAACCCTTTATATATCGTTCTTTAAATCTAGTAGAAATCCCAAAAAAAATTATTTAATTTCTTACAACCACTTCGCCCTCGGCGTATTGCCTTAGAAGCTTAGACTAAGAAACCGGTTACGGATATAGAAATATCCGCACCGTCCGCTAAGCTAATTTAGGACGGTAATCGTTTTCTTAGCCCAAGGCCCTTTGGCGAGATTTATAGAAAACCTAAACATGGTTTATATAAGAAGACCTTATTAACTTTAATAAAATTAATCTACCCTCCCACAATACCTGTTAATATAAAAATCACACTAAATTATAGAGAAAAGCCTACTCTATAAAGCTATGAGATCTTTAGCTCCTTATATACGCGCGACGTTAAGAGGAATTCGTCGCCGTAAAGGCCCCAATTCTACCTCTGTACCGCTAAGCCGCGCAGTAAACACTAACGCTGAACGCTTACGCCCCGCCGGCAGCCCTCTGCGTAGAGCTGTGGAGCTTTGCGAGAGCTCTGCGGAACGAAGCTCAGGGGGAGACCTGCATAGAGCTCTGCACGGAGCTCTACCAAAGCTCTGCAAAAGCTCTGCACGAAGCTCCGCACAAAGCTTTGCTCGAAGCTCCGCTCAAAGCTCTGCTCGAAGCTCTACTCGAAGCCCTATTGTCGATTCCCATTACTAAATACTAACTGAGTGGCGTTGTCGACAGTGGCAATTACAAACCGTAGTCGTCGGCTCTATTGTTAGCATTGTTATCAGCGTTTCGCCATCTACCTTATGTATATATAGTCTCTTTTCTTCACCTATATAGAGCTCTAAAGCTCTACTAACACGCAGCACTAATATACTAGGAAGGTTCTATAACCGCCCGTACAAATGCCCGTACAAATGCCCGTATAAACGCCCATATAATCAATCGATCAATTGCCTGTATAATTGTCTCCGCAAACGTCTCTACAATTGATCGCCCGTATAAACGTCTGCACGTCTATACAGCTACACGTCTACACGCCTGTACGTGGCTCTGAAACTACTATAGAATTTAAAGAACGCTATAAGAAAGGTAATAGAGTATTAGAAGAAATTAGATTAGGGAGTATTAATATAAAGAAATCGCCGGAAAATAAGTTACCTAAGGGGGACTTAAGAGGATTAACTACTAAGGCATTTAGAGTTATTTCCTCCCCTATTAAACTAAACCCCTTTTTAGCCTTCTTCTACTTAAGTTTAAAAAGACCCTACTTAGCTAGACAAAACTTCTTTAAATAGACCTTTTTATAGACCTTCTTAAAATAGAATAGTTAAGCGTAAGCAGTTAGTTAAGTATTAAATATTTAAGACTCTTTCGTATAAAGATATTAAAGCTTAGCTAGAGTATACTCCTATTTACCACGTAAACGATCTAAATTACTATAGGCTAAGAAGAGTTGGTCTTCTAACTTCTTAGCGGCAGATTAGATTTAAGACCCTATAATAAAGAATAATAAGATACGTATACTTAGCGTTAGAGATAGATTAAATATTATAGAATAATCGCATATTCGCTTATATATACTTAGTGTCACGGAGTGAGTATAAGCGACGATAATATATAGCAAGGTAGATATTATTAAGCTATGTACATAAACTGTGTAAGAAGTCAAGACGTTGCGCAAGGAAAGAAGGTAGGAAAACGGGAAGAAAGGGTACATATCGTGGACTTGGTTGCTTAGTCAACACGTGCACGGAGCAGAGTAGGATTTAGGTGGTGGTCCTGGCAGAACTTGGTGGAACTTAGTGGAACTTGGTGGAATATGGTGGAATATGGCAGAATGCGGCAAGTTGCCGTCAGATTGCCGCAGATTGCTGTTAGATTACCGTCTCGTGGTCGGTCTCTAGTTGCTAAGTTAGTGGAAATAGGTGGACGTGTGTAAGGTGTCACGGGGGTGTCCCGTAACACTTAGCGTATAAAAAAAGGTAGTAACTAAATAGAGCTGCGATTACAATATATACTAACTTTTTCTCTATATATTAAAAATATAATAATATAATGTTATTAAGTAAAAGAATAATTAAAATAAGCTAGTCATAATAATTAGAAAATAATAATCTAATAGAAGGTATTAGAAATAATAAAGGTTATTAAATTAAAAATAGGAATGCTATCCCTTAACACGTCAGTTCGCGTCCATCTGTTATCGATAAGGACTAGCCAATTAAATCAACCGAATCGAATCGCCTCACTCAGGAATATGAGGCCGGTGATAT
>Ga0307515_10024294_pt1 | contig 10568 bp, 7 predicted proteins | sample 17_EM_MG_FD_194513 | JGI IMG/M metagenome (GOLD analysis project Ga0307515, IMG submission 194513) | Populus trichocarpa ectomycorrhiza microbial communities from riparian zone in the Pacific Northwest, United States - 17_EM | ecosystem: Host-associated > Plants > Roots > Unclassified | place...
AACCCAGAAACCCGGTGAGCGCGATGGACCAGTTCGACGTGATCGCGGCGTGCGTCATCTTCATCGGCGCCTACGTCCTCATCGCCACCGAGAAACTCGACCGGGTCGCCGTGGCGCTCGGCGGTGCCGGGCTCATGTTCGTCCTGCGCATCACCGACGCCCACCACGCCTTCTTCGACGAGGCCACCGGCATCGAGTGGAACGTCGTCTTCCTCCTGCTCGGCATGATGATCATCGTCGGCGTCCTGCGCCCCACGGGCGTCTTCGAGTTCGTCGCCATCTGGGCCGCCAAGAGAGGAAGAGGCCGGCCGTTTCGGGTCATGGTCCTGCTGATCATCATCACCGCGACCGCCTCGGCGCTCCTCGACAACGTCACCACGGTCCTGCTGGTCGTCCCGGTGACCCTGCTGATCTGCAAGCGCCTCGGAGTCACGCCCATCCCCTTCCTGCTCGCCGAGGTCTTCGCCTCCAACATCGGCGGCGCCTCGACACTGGTCGGCGACCCGCCGAACATCATCATCGCCGCCAAGGCGGACCTGACCTTCAACGACTTCCTCGTCCACATGGCCCCGATCGCGATCGTCCTCGTCGCCGTCCTGATCGGGCTGTGCTGGCTGCTCTTCGGCCGCGGCATGACCTTCGACCCGGAACGCGCCGAAGCCATCATGGGCCTGTCGGAGAAGGAGGCGATCCGCGACAAGGTCCTGCTCATCAAGGCCGGCGCGGTTCTCGCCGCCGTCCTCGCCGCCTTCGTCCTGCACCCCGTCCTCCACTACGAACCGTCCGTCGTGGCCATGCTCGGCGCCGGACTGCTCATCGCCATCGCCGGACTCGAACCCGCCCAGGCCATGCGCGACGTGGAATGGCACACCCTGGCCTTCTTCGCCGGACTGTTCATCATGATCGGCGGCCTCGTCAACGTCGGCGTCATCAGCGACATCTCCACCGCAGCCGGAGACGCCGTCGGCAACGACCTCCCCCTCACCGCCGGCGTCCTCGTATGGGGCTCGGGAGCACTGTCGGCGATCATCGACAACATCCCCTACGTCGCCTCCATGAGCCCCATCGTCGTCGACCTCACCGGCGGCGACCCCGCACACAACGTCCTCTGGTGGTCCCTCGCCCTCGGCGCCGACCTCGGCGGCAACGCCACCATCATCGGCGCCTCCGCCAACGTCGTCGTCGCCGGAATCGCCACCCGCAACGGCCACCCCATCGGCTTCTGGAAATTCGCGAGATACGGCACCGTCGTCACGGTCGTGACCCTCGCCATCTCCCACGCCTACATCTGGCTGCGCTACCTGAACTGACCCAGGGCTGGGGCGTGCGGTTGACATCAGGTGGAACGGTCGGGCAGGGTCGATTCAGGTGAGCCGGGAAGTCTGGTCGGCACAGGTACGCGAGCCCGTTCGCGGTCCTGTCGAGGCGAAGGTGTGTTCCATGCGCGACCGCTGCCCATGCGGTGTGCTCCAGTGAGGCGTGACCCGGCGCGATCTCTTGAGCCGTTCAAGGACCCGGCATACCCTCTGATCCGGTGGCCGGAAGGATGGATCGCCCCTCCCCTGCCATACGGATTCGGTGGGATCGCCGTTCGCACACGACACTCCCGGTGGAGCCGCTGCCGCACACCGGCCCGCAATATCGGCGTGAACGGTCGGCCGCTCTGGCACGGATGGGGCCGGATGATCGCCGTCGTGCCGCCGGGCGAACACCTGGTCGAAGTCCGCGAGGAGTCCGTCGAAGGCGCATCCTGGGTCTCGGTGCGCAGCGGTGAACTGGTCGAACTCGACTACGTCGCCTCCCGTTCGCCCGACTCGCCGGGCCTTCTCGGGAGCGCGCCGGTGCGCGGAGTGGGGACGACCAGGCGCTCGTGGCTCCTGTCCGTCAGTCTGCTCCTGATCGCCCTCGCGGTACTTCCGCTGACCCGGATTCCGGAGCTGCTCTCGCGGCCGCCGCGCTTCACCTTGCTCGTGGCGGCCATGGTCTCCGGAGCGCTCGCCGGACCCTGGCTGTGGGAGCGGCGGCAGCGCCGTCGGGACCGGCGGTTGCGCGCCCTGGCATCCGACGAGGCCAGGCTCGTCACCGACGCGGTGTCGCGCAAGCCCGGGAACTTCCTCGGGATCACGCCCCGGGAGATCCCGGAGCCGGGCTACGGCGCCTGCGGGCTGGTCATCGTGTTCCAATACGAACACACGCTGAGCGCCGGCCGGCGGCACGCGGGATCGGAGTGCTCATGGCTCGCCGATCCGCGTCTGTGGATCGACGGACGCAAGCGGCCCGCATCCTGGGCGACCTGGTGGTACGAGCTTTCGGCCGGTCGCCACGAGGTCGAGGTCTGGCTGCCGACCGGACAGTCCGGCGCCGGGCTGGAACGGGTCGGCAGCGAACCGCTGACACCGTTGACCGTGCCGGTCGACATCGCCGAGGGCGACACGCGGATGCTGGTGATCGACGTCGAGACGCACACCGATCTCGGCACCACCCACCTGAGTCTCCTCGAAGACGGCAGCTACCGCTCGCTCCGCCGCAGCACCGTCGATCAGGTGCTCAACGTGAGCCATCAGATCAACGTCACGACCCGGTGAGCCGGGGGGCCTCCGCCTACCTAACACCGCCGGCGGTCACGGGCGCGTGCGCGTCTTTCTGCGGAACCGGCTCAGCGACAGCCATCCGGCGCCCTGGAGGTAGGCGAAGACCAGTACCCGCAAGGACTCCGAGGCGTCAGGGGCGGCACGGAGGACCATCCGGCCCCAGATCGAGATCCCCAGGACGGGCTGATTCCCCGCGGTGTCGACGAAGCGCACGCCCGGCACGCCGTACACGCGCCCGTAGACGACCCTGACCAGGTGTTCGCCGTCCGCGTCGAGAAGGTTGACCGCCTGGGTCGAGGCCTCGCTCCGCACGTATCCGGCCACCGTGCCGCCCGGATCGGTCAAGGTCAGGACGGCGGCACCGCCGGGGAGGTCCTCGCCGCTCAGCCGCCACCGCTCCACACCGGACGGGTCGAGGAACCGCATCTGGGCGCGACCGGCGTCGGCGACGGTGTAAAGCTCCGGCCCTTCGTGCACCCGGATGGCGTTGCTGCCGACGGCGTAGACGTCTGCGGCGTCACCGACGCCCCGCAGCCGCGCTAGGGCCGCGGGGCCGCGGCGGCGGATGCGAAGCATCAGGATCACGACGCCGACGAGTGCGGCATCGACGCCGACGGCGAAGATCGTCCGGATCCACAGGTGGGCGTGCAGGTTGTCGGTGTAGGCGCCCAGCGGGCCGGTGCGGATCGTGACGCTCCGGCGCAGATCCGAGCTTCCGGCGCCGGTGATCACGCCGGACGCGGTCGTACCGTCGGGGTCGGTCCACCGGCCCTTGCAACTCGTGGAGCCCCTGCTACTGGTGTGGCAGGAGGTGACCTCGGCCGAGACGCGCGGACCCGCGATGAGCGTGTGCGCGACGACGGCGGGGTATCCGTTGGCGAGGAGCACGATCGCGGCCAGCAGCCCGAGTGCCCCGATACGGCCCGAACGACGCATGCCGCGAAGCTACCGGGCGGTCACGGGCCCCGGCGGGGTCCGGGCGGTCTCGGTTCCCTTGCGGAAGACGACATTTACGTGTATTGCTCGCGAATCCGGTGGTGTCGACGCGCCGACTCAAGGTCCGCTCAAGATTCCCGGGTCGTCCACGGGGGAATGAACGGCTGCTAGCAGGTGCCTTCGACCTCTGAAGACCGGAAGGCGAACCCGTCTGGTGTGAGCATGACTTCGATGCGGTCGAGCAGTATGCGGCAGTTGCCCGAGAACTTCTCGGACGGGGCGCCTTCGGGGCTGAACGGGGGCGCCTCGCCGCTGATCCGCATCACACCGGGCGCGACCGTTGTCAGGACGAACTTCGCCGCGGACGTCGGTACGAGTCGTGCCTTCGGATAGCTCTCGACCGCCCAGGTCACCTTGTCCGCCAGGTAATCCGTGCCGTCGTCGAGGCTCACCCATTCCGCCTTGCCCGACGACATCTCATAGCCCGCCGCGAACGGGCACCCTTCCGGGTTCAGCTCGGTGGAGACCGCGCACCCGTCGAGCCATGCGGCGAGGTCGCGCCCGAGGACGGCCTCCTGGTCCTGCCCTGCGCTGAACAGCGGCGCGTATGTGTCTTTGGCGACCGCATCGCCGTCGGGTTCCGGCACCGCCAGATAGTCCGGAGCGGTGACGGCGTTCTTCAAGCCCGGGAACGAACGGTAGACGCCGGGGAACACCCAGAACTCCTCAGCCGTGGTGCGGGCGCCGTTGAACTCCACGGTGTCGGCCGCGATGGACACGGTCGAGACCAGGACGAGGGGATTGCGGATCCGCCAGCCGCCGTCTTCGGTCGGGTCGAGCTCGAATCGGCCCTGGCGCTCAGCGCCGTCGGCGGCCTTGATCGTCACGTCGACGACAGCGGGGTCGTCGCGTTCGGCGTAGCGGCGGACGATGTGCGCCACCGTCCAGTCATCGGCGATGGCCTCCGAGACCAGCATGTCCTGGGGGAACCAGTCGAGCGGGCCTTTCGGATCGACGTATCCCAGCGCGCCCTCCACGTCGCGCTGAAGCAGGAGGTCTAGATAGTCGCCGATGACGTCCTCGGGTGTGTCGGGCTGCGTGGCGATGATGACGGCCCCGGCCGCGACGACCGCTGCGGCCAGGAATCCTCCCGCGAGGATCCACATGCGGCGGCGCCCGGGCTTCGCCGACGCGTCGACGGCGGTCACGCCTCCCCCTTGTACCGGCAGGTGTCAGCGGCTTGGCCCGGTGTGCCGAGGCCGTTGGTCTCGCGTGTGAACAGGACTTGCGGGACTCCGTCGGGCGGCAGGGACACGCGAATGAACCGGGCGTCGACGGCGCACTCGGCGGTGAAACGGACCTCGCCGGCGGCGTTGTCCCCGGTCGCGGACAGGCGGATCATGCCAGGGTCGGTCACCGTGACGGTCAGGCCCAGCGGCGCGTTGGCGGCGAGTTCGCCGCCGACGGTCAGGACCGGCGGCTCGACGAACTCCCAGAGCACGTCGCGGATGGCGAGCAGTGCGGCGTCGTCGTTGTCGCCGACGAGGACGGCCCGCGCTCCGAAGGGGCAGTTGTCCGGCTGCGCGACGGCGAACGTCGCGCAGTCACGCAACTTCGCCTCGGTCGCCGACTGCACGGTCGCCAGCGCCTCAGGCGTGAGGGTCACCGTTGGCGCGGGGACCGACACCTCGGCTCCCGGGGCCAGGTCCATGGTGGAGGCGCCGTCGTAGAAGCTGTAGCGCCCGGGCAGCAGTGCCCACCGGTTGTCGATCCGGCTCGGCGCGGTGTTGCGGTACAGGTCGTGCCAGTCGATGCGTCTGCCGTTGGCGGCGAAGTAGGTGAACGCGGTCGTGGGAGGCTCGACGGTCGCGAACGGATGGACCATCTTCCACACGCCCTCGGCGTTGTCGTCGCGCAGTTCCACTACGCCGGTTGTGTCGGAGGCGCTGTCCCCGATCGTGACTTCGACAGAGGCAGGGAGGCCGTCAAGGAGCTTCGCGTCGAGCAGTCGCCAGCCGTCGCCGATGGCGTCGGGGTGGAGGAACGCGGCCTCCTCGCCGTAGGGAACGCCGCCTCCGCTGGGATCGATGTAGCCGAGCGCAGCGTCGAGGTCACGATCGACGATGGCGGCGAAGAAGTCCTCGACGACCTCGACCGGGTCATCTTTCTGGCGCCCGACGATCCAGGCGACCAGCGAGGCGGCCACCACGACCACCACGCCGAACGCGACGCGGCCGCGTCGAACCCGGCGCGGTGGTTCAGGGCCAGGTGGTGAACCGGTTTCCTCAAGGTCGGTCGACACTCGCGACTCCACATGGTGATGTGAGGTTGGATCTCGCGAGGGTACGAAACGCGGTCAACCCGCGGATCGAGCCGTCAGCACTAGCTCGGCGTGTCGTCGACCTTGATGTCGAACTTGAACGACTGGCCTTCGATGCTGGTGATGGTGATGGTGGTCCGGTACTTCGAACCGGTGGCAAGATCGTTCAGGGTGCAGGAGATCTGCCTGTTCATCCAGATGGTGTAGTTCACCGTGCCGCAGTCGATGTCGGGGCGTGACCCCGTCTCAGTCTCCAAGGCGTCCTCGGACTCCGTGGCAAGGCGCTCGGCGGGAATTTCAAGCCTGGCCTGGTCGGCGGGCGGCTCGGACGTGGGCTCGCCGGCAGGAGACGACGGGGCGTCGGAGGCGCCGCTGTTAGGTTCAGGGGCCACCTGCACGTCGAGCTGCACCTTCCCGTCCTTGATGCCTTTGAGCGTGACGGTGACGTCATACTCCAAGCTCTTGGCGGGGTCGGTCAGCAGGCAGTCGACCGTCTTTCCCTCGACGACGGTGATCGAGTCCTCGCCGCAGTCGATTTCGGGACGCGAGCCCGTCTTCCCCTCCACAGCGTCCTCGGCCGCAGTGGCAAGCTCGGCGCCGGAGACGGTGGGTTCGGCGCTGCACGCCGCGAGTCCGAGGACCATGACGGCAAGGGGCAGGGCGGACAACTTTCGGATTGACACGACTAGGCCTTTCGATCGGTACTTGACGTCCGGGCTCTCCTGGCGCAATCGCGCCTCCCGGGATCGTGGGCGGTGCCATAGCACGGCCACGAATCAGTCTTATCCGAAAAGATCCAATTCACCAGGCAGGACATAGGCAGGACATAGGCAGGAACGAAGTCCGCACTGCGGTTGCCGACCGGCCTACCATGACGGGATGCGTGATCACACATTCGAGACTGGAGGCAGCCTTCGGGCGCTCCGGTCCCGGGCGGTGCTGACGCAGGAAGAACTCGCCGTCAAGGCGGGCGTGAGCGCACGCACCGTCCGTGACATCGAGGCGGGAAAAGTGCGGCCGCAGCCGAAGACGCTGCGGCTCCTCATCGAGGCACTGGAGTTGGACGGCGCCGATTCGACGATGCTGGCCGAGCCGTCGAACCCGAGCACGGCGGTGCCCCGCGAACTGCCGCGAGCGCTCGCCGCCTTCGCGGGACGAGGGCAGGACATGGACGCGCTGCTCGCCGCGGTCGAGTCGGGAGCCCCCGTCGTCGCCGTGCACGGCATGGCCGGCGTCGGCAAGACCTCCCTCGCCGTGCGCGCCGCGCACACTCTCGCCGAGCGCTACCCCGACGGGCAGCTGTTCGTGGATCTCCACGGATTCACCCAGTCCGTCGGCCCCCGTCCAGATCTGAAATCGGTCCTGACGCGCCTGCTGCGCAGCCTCGGCGTGAGCGGCGGAACGCCCGCAGAGGACATCGACGAACTTACGGCCCGATACCGGACCGCCCTGGCCGACCGCCGTGTTCTGGTGGTGCTCGACAATGCGGCGACCGCCGAGCAAGTGGAGGCGCTGCTGCCGGGTACTCCGGCCAGTCTCATCATGGCGACGAGCCGGCGGGACCTGTCGGTGCTTTCCGGCGCCCACTCGGTGCCGCTCGAACCCCCGCCACTGCGTGAAGCCGTGGCGATGATCGTCGCCGCCGACGGCAGGCTCACCGCCGAGGAGGCGGCCGAGATCGCCGAGCGGTGCGGGCGGCTGCCGTTGGCGATGGGGCTGATGGTGGCCCGGCTGCGCAGTCGGCCCCTGTGGCGGGTCGAGGACCTGCTGAAACGCTTGATCGACGAGAACCGTCTGTTCGACGAGCTCGGCGTGGGGCACGACGGGGTCACCTCGGCGCTGCGTGCCTCCTACCTCGCACTGGACGGGGATCTCCAGCGTCTGCTTCGACGCCTCGGGCTGGTCCCTGGTGACGACGTCGACGCTCATGCCGCGGCGGCGCTGTGCGACGTCGGCGCAGAGCGGGCATCGATGTTGCTCGAAGCGCTGGTCGATGTGCATCTTGCCGAGACCCGCTCACCGGGCCGGTACCGGTTGCACGACCTTGTGCGGCTGTTCGCGTCGCGGCTGGCGGGAAAGGTCGAGACCCAGGACGAGCTGGACGATGCGTTTCTCCGGCTGATGGGCAACTATCTCCATTTCGCGTATCAGGCGGCGGCGCGGCTGCACCCGGACAAGCGCCGGTTCACCGACGAGGCGGCCTCGCACGACACCGGCATCCCCGGAAGCGCCGATCAGCCCGGCGCGCTGGAGTGGTTCCAGACCGAGCGCGGCAACCTGGAGGCCGCCGTGGTCGCGGCCGATGAGGCTGGGCGGCTTGAGGAGTCCTGGCACCTCGCCACGGCGTTCAACGCGTTCTTCGTACATGATTCCGACATCGGCTCCCACGCCAATGTCAACCGGATCGCGCTGGATATCGCCCGCCGTACAGGGGACAGCAGGAAGGAGGCATTCACCCTCGGGGACACGGGGCGGCAGTTGCTGGCGGTGGGCAGGCATCGGGAGGCGCTTGGTCACCTCGATCGGTCCGTCGCGCTCAAGCGCGACCTCGGAGAGTACGGCGACGCGGCGCTGACCCTGGCCAACATCGGCGTCCTGCACCGGCGGTCCGGGCGGTTCGCCGAATCGGTGCGGGTCCACGAGGCCGCGCTGGCCCAAGCGGAACAGGTCACCGACACGGCGGCGGCGGCGCTCATCAGCACCAACATGGTCGTCCCGATGCTGCGGCTAGGGCGCTTCGCGGAAGCCGAGCGGCGTCTCGACGCGGCAGAACTGCGGCTGGACGTCGGCGACCGTCACAACCGCATCCGCATCGAAGCCTTCCGCGCCGTGCTGATCCGCGAGCGCGGTGATCCGGAGAAGGCCGCGGCCGTTCACACCGCCTGCCTGCGCGCCTACCAAGGCGACGGCATCACGGCGGATGTCACCGCGACGCTCATCGAACTGGGCGAGGACCTGCTGCGCCTGGGGCGTGACAGCGAGGCCGCCATGAACCTGCACCGGGCCGTCGAGTACTCGGTGAAACTGGTCGACCCGTCACTTGAGCGGTCCGCCCGCAATGCGCTCGGGCGAGCACACCTCGCTTCGGGAGACGTCGAGGCCGCGACGACCGAGTATGAGCTGGCGGCGGCCCTCGCCGAGTCCCACGAGGATGCCTACGAGCTGGCCAGAGCCCAGCACGGTCTCGCCGACGTCCATCGTCTGAGGGCCGACCTGCCCGCCGCCCGCCGATACCTGCTCCTCGCCGCCCGGGGGTACACGTACTGCGCGGCGCTCGAAACCGCGGCGGTCGCGGAAGAGCTGAACCGGCTCTAGGTCGTGTTCTGGTGAGTCGGGCCGCCCTTTCGCACACCACCTCCACCGGCGACGGTCAGCGAAGCGCGTTCGGCTCCGCTAGAACTTGATTTCGGTGCCTGCGACTGGTGGCCGACGAAGGCCACGCGATCGGTGGGTCGGTGAGTGGTGCCGTCGCGGCATACTGCCGGGGTGACCGCTACAGACCACGAGGACACCCGCTCCCCCACGCCGTCAAGCCACCCCGCCACGGCCGAGAAGACCGCCCCACCGGTGCTCTCGCAACCCGCGCCGGACGCGTCCGGGACGGCTCCGTCGCACGCAGAGCTGTCGTCGTTCACGCCGCACATGATGGCCGGCGCCGGATTCATCGCGATGCTGGTGGCGATGTTCGCACCTCTCGCCTCCAGCGACGACCCGGCCACAGCGCTGCGAACCACCGACCTCCCCTTCCTCACCCCGATGCTGGGCCTGGTGGTACTCGTGGTCGCGACCGGGGCGCTGTGCAGCGACGTCCGGTTCCTCCGCTTCGGCCGCGCGACAGCCCCGCTGCTCGGCCTGCTCCTGTCGGCCGCCGTCGGCGGCGAGATCTTCCAGTGGGGAGCCAAGGCGGCCGATCCCCACCCGGCCCTGGCCGACATGGTGGCCTCCGGTACCTACTTCCTGATCGGCGGCGTCCTCCTGCTGTCGCTGTCGGTGCTGCCCATGCACCCCACGACTGCTCACCCCGCGCCTCCTGCGGCGTGACCTGGCCCCGCCGCCAACCGGGACCCAGCGCCCCTCCCCAACACCCAAGATCACCCTCCGGATACCTTCCGTCACCGCAACGCAACCACCCCCACCTACCTGAGCGTTCTTTAGTCATGGGCATAGCGCCCATGGATCCACAGGTACGGCCAGGGGGAGTTCAACGTGATGATTCGCTCCGCAATCGCGGCCGCGGGGGTGACCGCGCTCGTGCTGAGCGGCGGCACCGCCGCCGCGGCCGAGCCCACGTGGCCCACCGCTTCGCCCGACGCGGCCCACACCCTCGACCCCTCGCAGAAGAGCCAGGTCGTCGAGCTCATCACCGGGGACAAAGTCTTACTCCAAGCCCGGGGAGACTATGCCTTCGTGCCCGCCGAAGGCCGGGAATCGGTCGGCTACACCAGTTTCAGCACCGAACACGACGGTGTCGACGAGCGCTTCGTCGTTCCGCGCGACGCGGTACGCCTGCTGTCGAGCGGGAAACTCGACCGGCGTCTGTTCAACGTCACCGCTCTGGCCCGTGACGGCCACACCGACGCGGCCTCCCTGCCGCTGATCGTGCAGTACGAGAACGCAAGCAGCCCGGCGAAGAGTCTCGCCGGGGCCGAGCGCACCTCAGTGCTGTCGGGCATCGACGCCGCCGGATACGACATGGCCGCCGCCGACGCCGAAGGCGTCTG
>Ga0307515_10024296_pt1 | contig 10567 bp, 6 predicted proteins | sample 17_EM_MG_FD_194513 | JGI IMG/M metagenome (GOLD analysis project Ga0307515, IMG submission 194513) | Populus trichocarpa ectomycorrhiza microbial communities from riparian zone in the Pacific Northwest, United States - 17_EM | ecosystem: Host-associated > Plants > Roots > Unclassified | place...
CGTTCCCTTGAAATTCACGCTGATCATGAGAAATTTCAGAGTTTTTCTCTTATTTATGGAGATTTAAATTTCAGTCTTTATTCTTTTGATTTTTTATTTTTATTCTTGACTCTTATATGAAGTTTTGATTTGCTTTCAATTTTATTTTTCAATCTCAATCTGTGATATATTATTTTTTTAATTTGATCTTTATTCTTTTGATTGTTTTTTTTCTTCTTTTAGGTCCTTTTGTTAAATTGACTTTTCACTTCAATTTCACTTTTCCATAAAAAAATCAATTTTATTTTTTATTTTTTTATCCTTATTTTTTTAATTGCTATTTTTTTGTTGTTTTGGATCCTTTTGTATAGTTAAAATTATTTTTTTAATTTCATCATTTAATATTTGATTAGTTTAGAATTACTATTGTCTCTCTTTTTTTCTAGCTAAAAACACGTAAGAAACATCCTAGATACTCAATAAACTCATTTTTGGTATTTAATAGGTTGAAAAATGAAAAATCAACTTGAATTCAAAAAACATTATGAGCCCAAATAGATTTTTTTTGGCAAGATAAAGGGAAAAAAAGATCTAAAGAGAACTTTCCTCGTTAAATGAAACTTATTAACACTAAAAACAATGAGTTTCGTTGTTGAAAAGTGGTTATTCATCAACTTTCTCTTTTATTTTTTTGTTTTTTAATCTCTCTTTCTATCTCCAACAAAATTAAAGATTAAAATGTAATCAAAATAAATTTTAAACCAAACTGTTAAATTTCCAAACTAAAAGGACCAAAAAGGAAATTTAATAAAAATCAAAGACAAAAATAAGCAAAAAAGCGTTGAAACAATTTTTTTTATATAAGGCCTCTTATTTTTTATATTTGTTTTAATTTTGGTCCCTTCATTTCAATCTTTCTCAAACAATAAAATTTTTTTTCTTCATGAAATCAAACACCAACCCAAAGGCACAATATTTTCTTGAAATTGAGATAACTATATAAAAATAAATTGAAACAAACTAACAAATCTCAAATCTCAATCAGCACAACATTAAAGGATCAAGTTGAAAAAAAATGATGTTTAAAGAAAAAAAAACAAAATAAAAAAGAGGACTAGAGTGGCCATCATGTTTTTTAAGAAAAGCATATACTTTTTTCTTTGTTTCAATTCTAGTACTCTCATTTTAAATTTCCTACAAACAATAAAATCAATTTCTTTTTTATAAAGTTAAGCACAAACTCGATACTAAGATGTTTTTTTGATATCACAGTAACCAATAAAAAACAAACAAAAATAAATTATTAATTTTAAATTCAAATTAAAATATAAAAACCAAAATAAATTATCAACTTTAAATCATAATTAAAAAAATAAAGGATAAGATTAAAAATAAATGAAAAAAAAGAGAGGAGAGAATCACACTCCATAGTGGAACTATAATCACTGGTTTTCTTTGCTTTTTTAACAACTATCCATTAAGATAAAGGGACTGGATCCTTAAAAAAAGAAAACACCAAATGTAGCCACGCATGCATATATATATATATATATATATATGGTTAGTACATGATGTGGACCTCATGGGGAAAGGGTAGCTGAGGCGGCAGTTGTGAATTCTTGTGACTCTCCTCTAATAATTTAGATAAATGGTGCTTACGGACGTTAGGAAATGGAAATAAATAGTATACTGGTGCGGATACGGCACAGTTTGATGGTGATGGTGGTGACCGGAGAGGATAATAATCAGGGAAGACTATAGGTGTCTTTGTATTTATTGAATAAAAATTTTAAAAATTATTCATCAGATTTTAAATATTTAATGGGTATCATTATATGTTATTATTTACTATTAAATAAAAAGCATAATAATTAGTATATATCTGAAGTATATGCATATTAAATGATAGAATGATAAATATTATGTACATATATGTGTGTTTTATGTTAATATTATGTATATATAATAATTAGTCGAGGTGCGCGTAAGCTGACCCGGACACTCACGTTAAACTAAAAAAAAAGATTTGTATACATCATATTGTATTGAAATAAATTTAAATATTTTAAATATATATTTATATTATATTTCAGGTAAAGTTTAGCTTAATTTTGATAATATTCGTTCCTTGTAAATTAATTATCTAAAAAATAACTACCTCTTAAAGTAGGTGCGGGTTGATATATATGGTTCGGATTAAATTGTAACGAGGCTGCTCACGCACGCTTTGACTCACGTGGGCTCTTGTTGGCGGAAGTGCGGGGGGTTAAAAGCAGACTCACGTCCAACCCATGAGCATCTTTAAAGCCAAGTAAGGCTGGAAAATAAATGGAGGCAGCAAGAGACGGAAAGCAACAACTTCCATTCATTTTCTCGCATGGGCTTCCCTTCCTTTACTTGCCACGTAAGGCCTGAGACACCATAACAAGAACTACTCTGCCTGTTCTTTCTTTCTTCTTCAATTTTCCTTTCCAGCTTTCCATTCCGGGAGCTATTATTCAATACAAGCGAGAATATCTTTCAGTTTCGTATTCCAAGTCAAGATGATACCGAGCAAAAACGACGTGTCTTAATTTCCATTTATTAATAATAAACACCTGTCTTGCTTATAATTTATTAATTTCCAATTCAACCTTGCGGGCGTTACCAAACGGCAGGTATATTTGTGTTTTATGGGTCTATATATATATATATAACACCTGTAATTTATGAGTAAAGAAACTGCTTAGATCCTTATCACGAACACCGACACCAGTTGCAATACTTGATTTCTTTTTTTCTTTTTTTAAAGGGAAAACTGTGTAGGTAAATCTCAGGTGAATTGATAAAGTGCTTATTCATAAACTTCCATGCTTATCATTTGAGTTAAATCTAGAAGCTGGAGGCTATGAGAAAAAAAACTTCATATAATTTAATGGAAGAAAATTAATCCCCAGATAAACCTAATTAACGCTGCCATGAGCATGCATCTCATTTTCATCCATTTTTAATCAAAGAAATCTTAATCATGGAGGCTCCTCGAATCCATGATGCTCTTACTGAAATTAAGAACTTTCAATCATGGAGGTTCCTTGGATTCCATGATGCTCTTACTGAAATTAAGAAATCTTTATGGCCTCATTTTGCCAGGCAGAAAGAATAAATATTGATAGTTATTATTAATTACTGAGCGTGATCGTTTTTTTAAATTTATTTTTGTTAAAAAATATATTAAAATAATAATATTTTTTATTTTTAAAATTAACACACTGTAAAGATTCAAAAGAACATAAAAATATTAATTTTTTTTTTAAAATTTACAAATCTTTAAAAAATGCTGTTCCTAAAACGTTACCAAGAAACCTCTTAAAAAACATTTTCATAAAATCAATCAGAAGCTCAGCATCCCTGCGCCTGGTGGCCTACCGAAGGACAATCGGTGGTGGTTTGACAGTGACATACTCAAAAAACAAGAAGATGGCCGTAATTGAAGGTTACGTTATTCGGAAAACAAAGTTACTCCTCCTGTACGCCAAGGAGAAAGTTTTTATTTTTTATTTTTTTAGGGTTAATGAGTCATTTTCTTAGGATTAAAATTAATTATTAAAAAATATTAATTGTAAAACGAACGTTAATCAGTCAGAGTTGACCGTTGGCGTTGCTTCCCACATCGCTCCTCTTTCTACTCTCACTCGGCCGCACCTACACTCCGAATCCAAAGCGGATCAGAAAAGGCTGTAACAAGATTACTGCAATACCCTTAAACACCATGGCAATATCAAGGATAACAACATACCCATCTACTTGCGTGCCAGAAGTTTAATGCTCTATTGTTAAAAAACATGAAAAATAAAAATAAAAATAAAAATAAAAATCTATGGCTCCACGAACCTTGGTGATCTTGATTCTTGTCATGTATAAAAATGCCAACAAAAACCATGTGATCCTGCTCATGCTTACATGTTATCATGTAGTGGTCCTCGACATCAGGGGTGGAGAGAAATATCTACGCTGTGAAGGTCCTAGCTGGGGGGTGTTTATGTCATTCCATACCAGAACAAGATTAATTTAATTCTTGGAAAATTATAAATAGCATGCCGGTCCAAGATGGCCAATCCTTGAGGTCAGATAATTTAGTTCAAAATCAAGGGCTTTTTTCCTTTCTTGCATTGCGTGTGCTGGCATTAGGACATTCCATCCCATTGACGATGACACCACCAAATCAATCCAAGAGAATCCATTATGCAAGATTATATCGCACCACCTCATTCACACTCAACAAAATACTGTTTTTTAATTATCCCTTTTTTAGATTTGATGTAACAATTGTGGTTTTTTCATCGGAAATGTATTAAAAAATTATTTTTTAGTTTTTAAAATTAATTTTTGATATTAATAAGTTAAAACGATCTAAAAACATAAAAAAATCAACTTAAAATAAAAAATTCAAAAATATTTTTTTGACCGCATCGACGATAAAGCGCAATGACAATAATGTGAAGTCCACTAGGTAAATTAGGTGAACAATTGACAGTATTAATACGTTAGCTGCATTAATCAATAATTCATCAGCAAAGGCAAACCCACAGAAGCAAAGCAAGAATGTTAGATTACAAGTCTGAAATCAAAACCATGTTGTCATTTTCTCCATGAAAAGGCCTCTTTGCTACTGTATTTGCGGCAATTACAGCCTACAGCTCCCCCCTTTTTTACCCATCGACATGTGTTCTTTCCTGCCCTCGATCAGCCCTTTTATGAAAATCTTGCATTAAGTTCTCCTATAATGAAATACTCACGCATTAAAAGCTAAAGCTTGACCAGCTAAATCAAAACCATGGTGTAATTCCATGCAAGAATTTATTATTAATACTACTACTACTATTATTATTATTATTTTAAGTACAACGACATGCATGTTATTATTTCTTACATTTGAAAAACTTAAAGCTGCTTTGACTATGTGTACTGTTCCCTCACCCCAAAACATAGCTTCACCAGCTACGATAATTAATACTGTAATTAACCAATTACAAGAAGCTTCTCTTTCAATTTTTAATTTAATTTATTTATTTTTTCTGGCACTTTAAAGATAAAAAAAAACAAGTGTCAAGACTTTCTAAAAGACTGTCAGTTCTTACAAAAGAGAGGGATCCTTGAAAGAAAAAGAGAAACCTCACATGCCTCCTCCTTCGTAGATCTGCCACCTCTTTCTCTTCCTCTTTATCTGTCTCCCCTGTTTTCCAACTCCACTCTCTCTGCATTTGCTTCTCAACCCGATCTCTTTGGGCTCCGTTTCCGTCTCGAATTGGACTCACAAACCAGCACCATTACCCACCTATACGCTCACACTGACTGACCGTGACTCTGCATATTATATTATAAATTTTGGTCGCATTGGTGATGTGCCGGCGAGTTTGGCCGGAATCCCGTTGAGTGACTGGATTTTCCGGTGGAGAAAATGTTCAGGTCGGCGAGATGGAGGGGCGAGAAGAACAAGATCAAAACTGTCTTCAAGTTGCAGTTTCATGCAACTCAGGTACTTCCGCCGGCAAACATACTACTTTTGTTTAACTTTGTACTTGTAACTGTCTTTTGTTTTTCAATCTCCGACACATAATATTTTGAATTGAAGCTCATATTTTTACTGTTTCAGTTCTAACTTTATAGATAACTGCTGTTCTGGTGAAAGATTTGAGCTTTTTTTTTTTTTTTAATGAAATGTTGGTGATGGGTTCAGTTCGAGAAAGAAAAAATGAGAAATTTGAAAGGTAGAGTCTGCATCAAGAAAAACCTGATATAGAAACCAGAAAATTTCAACAAGTTGAGCCTTATGTATTTTAGTTCATTCAATGTTGAGTTAATTGGAGAATTTGAGTCCTGAAATATTGCTGTCAAATATGATTGATTAATTGGATGAAGTAAGGATTCTTAATTTGTGGGTGATCTGTGAATGCAGCTGCCGCAACTGAATGTGAATGCATTGGTTGTATCTGTGGTTCCTGGAGATGCGGGGAAGCCAACAGTGAGTTTAGAGAAGGGTATACTCAGACAAGGAAGTTGTCGATGGGACTATCCGGTTCACGAAACAGTGAAATACATTCGTGATGTGAAAACAGGGAAGATCAATGAGAGAATATACCATTTTGTGGTCTCCACTGTAAGGAATTTTACAAAAAAATTTTACTTTTATTGATCAACTTCTTATTCAATGTTTGCAATGTGATCGGACTTTTTGGATATTTGTAGGGATCGTCAAAAAATAGTCTGGTAGGGGAGGTTTCAATAGATTTTGCCGATTATGCAGAGGCGACTAAAGCTTCCACAGTTTCTCTTCCTTTCAAGAATTCAAAATCTAATGGGGTATTGCATGTGAGTTCTCTTGTCTCTCTGTCTTGTTTGTTTATATCTGTCACCAATATAATTCTTAGTTCCCACAAGTGATAAGTCCTTCCTTGCCAATAGGATTGATGAGAACTTTCACGTTGTAATTGAAGTTCAGAATTTAACTTCAGTTGTTGGTTTTCAATAGGTTTCAATTCAGAGGCTGCAAGAAAATGTTGAGCAAAGGTAAAGAAGAAATATCACTTGTTATTATTAAATATTTCAAATTTCTTTATTTTTCTTTGAAGGGTTAATGAATTTTGATTTTTCTTTCTTTTCTAAAATCTTTTGCAGTGAGGTGATGGAAGGTGAAGATGCAAATGTAAAATCCCAGAGCAGAACATTGAACACCCTATTAAGCAATAGTAACATAGATGAGGGTATTGATAGTCATTCCAGCGAAGTAAGTTTTAAGTTTAGTGCCAGAAATCATCTCTGTAGTTCTTACGATTTTTAATTAGAAAGCGCATCACTAAATTTTAGTTTTAAGTTTTAATAGCAACTTTTGAACCCCTTTTTAGTTTTCTACTTCTCTAATTTTATAGATGGTTGATGAAAATATGATGGGTTCACTTTTCATTGTTCTACAGGATGGACCACTTATTAATGGTGCCCACACTGCTGATTTAAATGTCAATGACAGAACTTCTAGTGGATCTGACATTACATTGTCAAGTTCTGAAAGTAGCTCTGGGCTCAATACCCCACGAGAACTTGGATTGAGAAACAACATGCTACAGGACCCTATTAGCTTTCTTTCGTCTCAAACCCAGACTTCAGCATCTCACCTGTCAAAAGCAAATGCTTCTGCAGCAAACTATGGAGAGCATCGGCAACAGCAATGGGAGTTATCAGCAGATTCTGATCATGGGACAAGTACTGATGACTCGACAAACAGTTCTCAAGGCAACCTTATAAGAGAGAGATCTCAACAGGTGTCAGATATGGATATGGAAAAGCTGAAGGCTGAACTCGTTATGTTGTCAAGACAGGCAGATGTGTCAGAGATGGAAATACAAACTCTGCGAAAGCAAATTGTAAAAGAGAGCAAAAGGGGGCAGGATCTCTCTAGAGAAATCTTGGGATTAAAAGGGGAGCGAGACATGCTCAAGTCAGAGTGTGAGAAACTCAAGGCATTTCAGAAACGCATGGAGGAGGCAAGAAGCAAAAACAAATCGCAGTTTGAAGGTGGCGATCCATGGGTTCTTCTTGAAGAAGTTCGACAAGAACTAAATTATGAGAAGGACCTAAATTCCAACCTCCGGCTACAGCTGCAGAAAACGCAGGAATCAAATGCTGAGTTGATACTTGCTGTGAAAGACCTTGATGAAATGTTAGAGCAGAAAAGTAAGGGAACATCTGACCTTTCCAACAAAGCAAGATCCTATGAGAATGCTATCTCAAGAAGTGAGACTGATGATGATGAAGAGCAAAAGGCACTGGAAGTACTTGTTAAGGAGCATAAGGATGCTAAAGAAACTTATCTGTTGGAGCAAAAGATTATGGACCTCTGCAGTGAAATAGAAATCTACAGGAGAGATAGAGATGAGCTGGAGATGCAAATGGAGCAGCTTGCACTTGATTATGAGATATTGAAGCAGGAGAACCATGACATGTCATATAAATTAGAACAAAGTCAGCTGCAAGAACAGCTGAAGATGCAGTATGAATGCTCCCCTTTCTTTCCCAACATTAACGAACAAGAAGCTCAGATTGAGAGCTTAGAAAATGAACTGAAGATGCAGTCAGAGGAAAACTTTGATTCTTTGGCCACCATAAAGGAACTAGAAACCCATATCAAGAGCTTGGAGGAAGAATTGGAAAAGCAGGCCCAAGAGTTTGAAGCTGATCTGGAGGCTGTAACACGTGCAAGAGTTGAGCAGGAGCAGAGAGCCATTCAAGCAGAGGAAGCCTTGCGAAAGACAAGATTGAAAAATGCTACTGCAGCTGAGAAGCTGCAGGAAGAATTTAGAAGGCTGTCCATGCAAATGGCATCGACTTTTGACGCAAACGAGAAGGTAGCTATGAAAGCTCTTGCAGAAGCTAGTGAACATCGTATGCAGAAAGTTCAACTGGAAGAAATGCTTCAGAAAGCTAATGAGGAGCTCCAATCAATTACGGATGGTTATGAGTCAAAACTGCATGATCTTTCCAACCAACTGAAATTGAAAATGCATCAGATAGAACAGATGATGATGGAAATTGATGATAAATCCAGACTGCTTGAACAGCTAAAGAAGCTGGATGAAGAACATGGCGGGGCTTCATCCCAGGAAATCCAAGGCTTAAAAACTGAGCTTGAAATGCTCACAATAGAAAACAATAACCTTTTGAAGCAAGCAGAACATAAAGAAAGTATGAGTTTAGAGCTGGAACAAATAAAGACATCAATTAAGCACACTGAAGCACTGGTACAAAAGGGAGATATGGAACGGGATGAACTGGTGGGTACAATTTCTTTGTTGAAGAAGGAAGCGGAGAAGTCGCTGGTGGAGTTAAATAGGATGAGATGTCTCAAGGATGAGAAGGAAGCAGCAATGAATGTCTTGCAATCAGAGGTGGGAATGCTTAAAGCTCAGTGTGATAACTTGAAACATTCTGTGTTTGAGGATGAGTTGGAAAAGGAAAAACTTAGAAAGCAGTTAGTCCAATTAAAAAGTGAGCTGAAGAAGAAGGAAGATGCTTTGAACAGCATGGAGAAGAAAATCAAGGAAAGCAGCAAACGCTCAGCAGTTTCTGAAGGAACAAAGACTAATCTGAGAAACAACAAGTCTGCTCCAGTTCCTTATGGCTCTAAAGAGGTGGCAAATCTGAGGGAGAAAATAAAATTGCTTGAGGTAAATGTTCGTTTCGGAGTTTTCCAGTAAATTTATAGTCTTAACAAGAATATGCAAGGCCAAATTATTAAGTATTGGTGATAACAACAACGGGCGCTGGTGTGTCAAGATGGACAAGCTCGTTTATGATCTTCCCCTCGTAGTTTTTGGTTTGGCAATTTCAAGTTCACTCTGATTTATGATTTTGTCCTTCATTTGGTTCAATTGCGGTAGACTTGAGAATACTCCCTTTCTTGATTTTGTATGACAGGGACAAATTAAGTTAAAGGAGACTGCTTTAGAAGCCTCTGCAAGCTCGTTTGCAGAGAAGGAAAGGGATCTTCAAAACAAAATTGAAGAGTTGGTTAGCAGATTGGAAGAACTCAACCAGAATAGTGCAATTTTCTGCTATAACCAACCTCAGAAGGTTAGCAATTATATGTAAATATAATGTGCATTGGGAATTATATGTTTTTGTGTTCTGTTTGTGTTACTCAAACATCTAGGCATACATGAGTTCTAAACCACATAAGAGATAGATGAAGTTCCTTTTGTGATGTATGATCTTTTTTTAACAAGTTGTCCATCTAGACGGTACTGCTATATTTTTCTTTTAAATTCATTAAATGTGCAACGTAATACTGTTTCTTAATCTTAAATGTTTATCCTTCAATGCAGTTATCTGAAGACGACATTGGAGTTAATTCAAATGGTGATGTAGCTGAAGATTATAGAAACACGGATGAAAATCCAAGCAGTTCATATGGGACGTGCAAAGAAAATGGGAATTCGAGATTGTTAATCAAGAGGTATGATTTGGAAGAAGCAGTAGTTCTATTTGAGATGGTTCTGTGCTCTAGCTTTGCTCCTAGCTTGTTCTTCTACATTGTGATTGAATTCTTTTCCTGTTTCATTCCAGCGATCATTCCACTGCATCAGAGCAAGAACCAAAAGCCTCCTGTATCAATAACACAGACCACAATGCTGATAAGTTGTTGAGTGAACTAGTGACATTGAAGGAGAGAAACAAAACGATGGAAAATGAACTGAAGGAGATGCAAGAGAGATATTCGGAAATAAGTCTCAAGTTTGCAGAGGTAGAAGGAGAAAGACAACAGCTTGTGATGACACTACGGAATCTTAAGAATGCCAGAAAGAGCTAATATTTTTTTCTTGATATTATCTTATACAGAACCTATATATACTGTGTATAGTTGTGCAGTGGGATGTGCTGCAAGGAGAATGTAGTGTTGTTTCCTTTGGAAGAATGAATAATCAATCTGTACAAAGTAATACGAAAGTACAAAAAAATCCCGAGTGTAGGGAAGCCATTTTTAATTAGGTGTCCAGATGATTTTGTTCTTTTTTGTAATTTTCTGAAAGCTTGTCATGTTGTTGTGACGTTTGTTCAT
>Ga0307515_10024297_pt1 | contig 10567 bp, 1 predicted proteins | sample 17_EM_MG_FD_194513 | JGI IMG/M metagenome (GOLD analysis project Ga0307515, IMG submission 194513) | Populus trichocarpa ectomycorrhiza microbial communities from riparian zone in the Pacific Northwest, United States - 17_EM | ecosystem: Host-associated > Plants > Roots > Unclassified | place...
CCCGCCGCGGAGGACATGTTCGGCCTCGGAGCCGACGAGGCCCGCCGCGAAGGGCACCGGGAGGCCGTGGCGCTGCGCCGGTCGGTTCGCGACTTCACCGGCGAACCGGTCGATCCGGCCGCGGTCGAGCGGGCGGTCGCCGCCGCGCTGACCGCGCCCGCGCCGCACCACAGCGTGCCGTGGCGCTTCGTGCACGTGTCCACTGTGGACCTTCGCGAGTCGCTGCTGACGGCGATGCGGGAGGCGTGGACCGCCGACCTGCGCGCCGACGGGTTCACTGAAGAGTCCATCGCCAAGCGCGTCGCTCGCGGCGGGATCCTCTGGCGCGCAACGGAACTGGTGATCCCCTGCCTGGTACGCGACGCCGCGCACGCGTATCCCGACGAGCGCCGCGCCGACGCCGAACGCACGATGTTCCACGTCGCGATGGGCGCGGGCGTGGAGAACTTCCTGGTCGCACTGGCCGCCGAGGGCGTCGGCTCGTGCTGGGTGTCGTCCACATTGTTCTGTCCCGATGTGGTCCGCGAGATCCTCGATCTACCCGGTGGTTGGGAGCCGATGGGCGCGGTCGCCGTCGGGTATCCCGCGGAGGCCGCGAAGCCTCGTCCACCGCGCCCCACGGGCGACTACCTGCTCCACAGGTGACACCCGTACTGTTTCCACGTAGCGTTTGGTATCAATGACACTCACCGACAGTGGCGGGAGGGTGCGGATGCGGCCACCGGAGCATGCGGTCGCCATCGTGCTGAATGTGGACGGTCGGCAGACCGGGCTCGGATTCCTCATCGGGCCGAGGGAGCTGGTGACCTGCGCGCACGTGGTCAACACCGCGATCGGGCGGAAGCGTTCGGACCGTTCACCGCCGGACAGCCCGCTGCGGGTCCGCTTCCCTTTCGCCGCAGGCAAAGGGGACGTGACGGCGACGGTCGGCGCGTGGTTCCGCTCGGACGGTCCCGGCGACGCCGACCTGGCGATCCTGTCGCTGCCGCCGGGAGTCACCGACGGTCTGGATCCCCTTGACCTGGCCGATCGGGCCGACAGCGGAATAGACGTGCAGATGTGCGGCCCCTCGACACATGGTCTGCAGCACGTCCGCGGTCTCCTCGTCGGGCAGGCCGGTCTCGGCCGCCTCCAGATCGACCAGAACCGGGGCGGCGCCTACCGTGTCGTGCCCGGCTTCAGCGGCGGTCCGGTGTGGCGGCAGTCGACCGGCGAGGTCGTCGGCGTGCTGCGCGCGGCGGCCCTCGAAGAGGGCGCCTCGGCCGCCGAGTGCATCGACATCGCGGTCCTGCACCGGTTGCGCGCCGGGCGTTCGCACGCCCAGGAGCGTCCGACGCCCGGCGCGCGGCACCCCACGGTCCTCCAGCTCGGCGGCACCCGGTTCACCCGGCATGACCGGGTCGCCGCATCCCAGCTGGCGGAGGCGATCCTGACCGACCTGGCCCGGCTCGAACACGAGCACCGGCTGCGGCCGAACCTCCTGGTCGTCGGCGGCGATCTGACCGCGGGCGCGCGTCCACTGGAGTTCGACGTCGCCGAGCTGTTCCTCGGCCGTATCGCCGAGACCCTCGACCTGGCACCGAACCGCATCGTCCTGGTCCCCGGCACAAGCGACGTGAACACGCGATTGTGCGAGGCGTACTTCGCGCGCTGCGAGGAGTACGACGAGGAGCCGATAGCGCCGTTCTGGGAGAAGTGGGCGCCGTACTCGGACCTGCTGAAGCGGCTCACCGGGCAACCGCTGTCGCGCGCCGAACCGTGGTCCGCGCACGCCCTGGCGCATCCGGCCGTCGCGGTCACCGCACTGAACTCGACCTACGGACTGAGCCACCTTCCGGCTGCGGCCGACGGCGTCTACGGCGAGGCCCAGCTCCGCTGGATCACCGCCCAGTCCCAGGAAGCGCGCCAGGCGCCGCACATCGTGGTCAGCCACCACGCCCTGCTGGCGGCTCCCCCGTCGCGCGATCCCGAGATCCAGCGGGTGGCGCGGCTGCTGCAACCGGGCGCCGACCTCATCCTCGCCGGTGAGGGCGACGCGCGCGTGCCTCCTTTAGCCCACAGTGGACCGACTCCGGTCCTGACCGTCACCGGCCGCGACCGCTACCACCTCATCCACATCGAGCCGCGCGGCATCGAGGTCTTCGCACGCCGCCGCGACGGCGGTGAGCGCTTCGTCGGCGACACCGGAATCGATCCCGACGGCGACGACTGGCGCCTGCGTCTACGTCGCCGCGCGACCACCGATGCGCCGCCACCGCAGCCGTCGGCGGCCGATCCGAAGCCCCCGTCGCGGCTGACGGAGAACCTGCGGCTGGTCATGGAGGCCAGCGAACTGCGGGACCCCGACGCCCTGTTCGACTCCCACGAACCCGACGACGCCAACGGTTTCGCCTACCTGCGGGCGATCCGGCGGCACGACTTCGGCGACGGCCTCGAACCCGCCGGGGAGTACCTGATCGGCGTGCTCAACGCGCCCCCGGACCGCGACGACCTCGACCGCTTCCGCACCGAGGTCATCGACCTGTTCCGCAGTCCGGGCGCTCCCCCGCCGGCCCGGCTTGTCTACTTCGGACAGCTGGCCGAGGCGACCGTCGTCTCCTACGCGCAGCGCCTGGGGATACACGTCGAGAGCTTCCAGCGCTTCCAGCGCGGCTGGGACCCGCGGCGGTTCGTCGCCTGGCAGGAGGTCGACCTCGCCGGCGACCGCCGCTACCCGCCGCAGCTCTACATCCCCCAGGGATTCCAGGAACTGGGCCCGCGGGGCATACCCGTCGACGAGCTCGGCCGCGACAGCGACACCGACCGGCAGGGCCTGCCCGAGCGGGTCGCCGGATGGCTGCGCGAGCCATACGGCCACCTCATCGTGGTGCTCGGCGCGGCAGGGTCGGGCAAGACCTTCTTCCTGCGGACCCTCGCCCGCGAACTGTCCCATGTGGACTCTCCGGTGACGCCGATCTACCTGCCCGTCAGGGATCTGGACCGGCTGCCCGAGATCGACGAGGTCGTCGCGGCCTATCTGACCAGGGCGGGCGAGGAGCGGCTCAACCCGACCCGCTTCAACTACCTGCTCAAGGAGGGCCGCATCGCCCTGCTCCTCGACGGACTCGACGAGCTCACGGCCCAGTCGAGCTACGAGCGGGCCATCGGGCATCTGCGCGAGATCGGCTCGAAGGCCGAACGCCTCGCGAAGATCGTCGTCACGGCAAGGGATGTGGAATTCCTCTCCAACTCCGCCGTCCTCGACGCCCTCGGCGGCACCAGCGCGGTCACCGAAGGCCGCCGGGCGCTGCGGATCGCGGAGTTCTCCAGCGCCCAGATCGAGGAGTTCCTGACCAGGCTGCTCGGCACGCCCGCCGACGCACGCCGCCGCATCGAACTCCTCGGCGGGCTCGGGCAGCTACCCGAGGTGGCGCGCAACCCGCGCATGCTGTCGTTCATCGCCGAGATCGACGAGGACCGCCTTCTCCAGGCCAAGCAGGCCAGCGAGGGCCACCTCACCGGCGCCGACATCTACCAGCAGGTCCTCGACCAGTGGATCACCGGCGAGGTCAACCGCCTCACCATGCGCAGCCAGCTGCCGCCGCTCAACGCCACCGAGCTCTGGCAGGCCGTGCGGACCCTCGCGCTGCACCTGTGGCGCACCGACCGCGAGCACGCCACCATCGACGACCTCGGCCTCGCCGCGGCCGCGCTGTCCCAGCTGGAGGACGACGCCGGCAGCCGCGATCCCGAGGCCGACGTCCGCGTGCACCAGCTCGGCGCGGGCAGTCTCCTGGTCCGGCACGAGGACGGCGAACTCGGGTTCATCCACCGCTCGATCCGGGAATGGCTTGTGGCGAAGGCACTCTCGCCGCTTCCCGCGCACGGGCCGGCCGCTCCCCTCTCGCTGCACCGGGTCACCAGCCAGACCGCCAGCTTCCTCTGCGAGATCAACGGCCGCGTCGCCGTGTGGGCCTGGATCGACGGCCTCACCGGGATCACGGCCAATCCAGGCCCATCGGCCATCGCGCAGGACAACGCCCTGGCACTGCAACGCTTCGTCGGGCGCAGGCCGCCGATGAACCGCCCGCGACCGGCCGAGGGCGATCCGCCCGAGGTGGACCCGCACGACCTGACGACGCGCTACCTGCGGGCCGACCTCCGGTTGTACGACCTGCGCGACCGGCAGCTGGCCGGACTCGACTTCACCGACGCGCTCATGGACAACGCCGACATGTGCGGCAACGACCTGACCGGCGTGCGCTTCACCCGCGTCCGCCTGACCGGGGCGCAGCTCGTCGGCGCCAAGCTCACCGACGCCAGCCTCGTCGACGCCGACGCGACGGGCGCCAACCTCAACGGCGCCGACCTGTCGCGCAGCCTGCTCGACCGGACCAGGCTGCGCCGGGCCTCCCTGCTCGGCACCAAGGTCGATCCGGCCGCGCTGGCCAAGGCGGACACGACCGGTGCGGCGACACCGAACACGCCGCTGTCCGTCCAGTTCAGACCGTCCAAAGTGGGCGAGGTGGCCGCGGTCGACCCGAGCGGGCAGCTCGTGGTCTCCGGCGACAAGCACGGCTGGCTGCACATGTGGGACATGGAGATCGGCACGCCGATCCGCCAGTGGAAGGCCCTCACCGGGCCGGTCCGCGCGCTCAGCTGGTCACCCGACGGGCACCGGATCCTCGCCGGCGGCGAGAACGCCTCGGTCTCCGACGCCCTGGTCGGCGAGGTCGTGCTGTCCTGGGACGACGGCGGGCCGGTCTCGGCCGTGGCCTGGTCGCCGCTGCCGAACCGCGTCGCGACCGCCGGTCCACAAGGGACGGTGGCGGTCCGCTCCACCGATGACCGCGAGACCGTCTACGCGGTCCGTCCACTGTCGAGGGTCCGCACGCTCTCCTGGTCCCCCGACGGCGCCCATCTGGCCGTCGGCGGCGACAACACCATCGTCGTCCTCAAACCCGGCGACGCCGAACCGCTGGCCCGCTGCGAGGCGCTCAGCGAGACCAAGGTCCTCGCCTGGTCCCCCGACGGGCGCCTGCTCGCCTCCGGGCACGCCGACGGGACCGTGGAGACCTGGTCGGGCTCGCGCTTCCTCAGCCAGGACACCGCCGCGGCCCACCGGGCCGCGGTCCGCGCGCTCGCGTGGACACCGGACAGCACCGCCCTGTTCTCCGGGGGTGACGACGGGTGGGTGCACAAGTGGCACACCTGGCGGCTGCGCGACGCCGGGCACGTCGAGCACAGTTCGCCGACGATCCGCTCGGCCGTCCGCTCGGTCACGCTCTCCCCGGACGGCACCCGCCTGGTCACATCCGGTGGCGCCGACGGGATCCGGGTGTGGAACCTGGAGGAGCAGAACCGGCACGTCTGGCAGCGCCGGGACAAGGCCGAGGGCGCCACCGCCGCGCGTCCCGACTGGATCCGCACCGCCTCATGGTCGCCCGACGGGACGCACATCGTCTCCGGCAGCGAACGCGGCGAACTGCGGATCTGGAACCTCCATAGTGGAGGGACCACGCACAAGAAGCGCCAGTACCCGCAGGCGATCCTGGCCGCTGACTGGGGCGGCGACGGCACGAAGCTCGCCACCGGCGGCAACGACGGCGTCATCGCGCTGTGGCAGAACACGCTCAAGCCCGAGCCCTCCTGGGCGGGTGGCGCTTGGGTCCGCGCGGTCCGCTGGTCGCCCGACGGGTCGCTTCTGGCCACCGGCAGCGACGACGAGTACGTGCACGTCTGGGACCGCGCGCGCCGGGATCCGGTGCACCGCTGGCGTCTCGGCGGCCGGGTCCGCGACGTCGTGTGGTCCCTCGACGGCCACCGCGTCTTCGCCGCCGGACTCGCCGGCGCGATGGGCTGCTGGAGCGTCGAAGGCGGCCGGACGGTGTGGCGGAAGTCCACGATGGACCACACGGTCTGGGCCGTCTGCGTCACCGAGACCCTCGTCCTCACCGGCGATTCGGGCCGCATGCTGCGGCTTCACTCCGTCGACGCCGGCACCGAGATCGCCGCCTGGGAGGCCCACGCCGGATCGGTCACCGCTGTCGCGTGGAACGCCTGGGAGCACCAGATCGTCTCGGCCGGAACCGACGGCATGGTGCGGATCTGGGACCCGAACACCCACGGCGTCCTCTGCGAGTGGCTGGCCCACGCGGGCTGGATCACCTCGCTGTCGCTCTCCCCGGACGGCAGGTACCTGCTCACCACCGGCGACGACAACGTGCTGCGCATCTGGCTCTCCGGCACCGGCGATCCCGTCGCGACCCTCGTTCCGCTGTCGAACGGCCGCGAGGCGGTCTTGTACGGCGACGGCTTGACGTACAAGCTGAACGGGAACGCCGACGGGCGGTTCTGGTTCGCCGGCGCGCAGGTCCGCTTCGAGCCGACCGAGGCCGACGAGTACGTCCCGGAACTGGTGCGGGTGGCCGAGAACCATCCGATCCTGTAGCCGCACGGGACGGGGTACCGGAAGGGGAGAAGGAAAGTATGGGGGCCGAACGGGCGGTTGCCAGGATCCTGCGCGCCGACGGGGAGACCGCGGGTCTGGCGTTCCTGGTCGCGGGCGGGCGGCTGGTCACCTGCGCGCACGTGGTGAACACGGCGCTGGGCAGGTCGCGGAGAGACCCGGACCGTCCAGAAGGGACGGTCGACGTCCGGTTCGCCTTCGCCACCGGCGAAGTACGGACGGCGACGGTCGCGGCCTGGCGGCCCGACGGGATCTGGACGCCCAAGCGCGACCTGGCCGTCCTGTCTCTCACCGGCCCCGCGCCGACCGGCCTCACCGGCCTCCCGCTGGCCGCCTCGATACCCCGATCGACCGCGCAGGTGCAGTTCTGCGGCCCCGACGGTGACGACCGCGTCAAACACGTCCTCGGCACCCTTCTCGGCGCCACCGGCGACGGCCTGCGCCAGATCGACCAGCGACGCTCCGGCGCCCATCTGGCACACCCCGGATTCAGCGGGGGGCCCGTGTGGAACGAGAACGGGGAGGTGCTCGGCGTCGTGCGGGCGGCTCGGGGCGAAGGCACCGACGTCAACTGCCTGGACGTGGACTGGGTCCGCGCGTGCCTGCGCCCGAAGAAGCCCTACGGAGTCGTCGACATCCTCCAGATAGGACCATTGCGGCTGACCGAATCGACGGCGGAGCAACAGATCGAGAAACTCTGCGCCGAGGTCGGCGAGGACTGCGCGAGCCGATCGATCTCGCCCGACGCCATCGTGTTCTGCGGCGACCTGACCGCGAACGCGACGACGAAGGAGTACCGGCTCGTCCGCGGGCTGGTCGACCGTCTGACCGCCCGGTTCGGACTCCCGCTGGATCGCGTGCTGACCGTGCCCGGCCGCACCGACGTCAACGCGACCATGTGCGAGGCACACTTCACTCAGCAGGCGGTCATGGAGGCCGAACCGGTGCCGCCGTACTGGAACAAGTGGATGCCGTACTCGGCGTTCCTGTCCGATCTGGACGGTGAGCCCCTCGCCAAGACCGAACCCTGGCGGCTCCTGGAGATCCCGGAACTAGAGCTCGTGCTCGCCGGCCTGAACACGACCATGGCCTACACCCACCGCCCCGAAGACGACGAACTCCTTCTCGGCGACGGTCAGCTCGCCTGGTTCATCGGCCGCATGTCCTCACCGAAGTACGCGGGCTGGCGCCGCATCGCCGTCGCGCATCGCGCACCGGCGAACGAGAACCACGAGCCGCACCTGCCGCAACTTCTCGGGCACCTCGACCTGGTCGTCGCGGGCTCGGCAACGGGCGAGACGCTAGGCCCCGTCCGCGTGCTCGCACCAGCCCCGGGCCACCGTCTGATCCGCCTCGGACCGTCTCAAGAGGACGACGGCGTCGCGATTCCGTCCCGTTACCCGATCCCCCAGCCCAGGGCACCCCGCGAGCCCTTCATCGAACGCGTGGTCACGGCGCTGGAGCTCGAATACCCCGACGCCCAGCTGCTTCCCGTCGAGTACGCGCCCGTGCCCTACATCCGGGTCATCAAGCGCTACCGCAGCGGCGACCGGCTGATCCCGAGCGACGAGATGCTGATCGGCGTCGAACCGCACGAGGCGACCACCGACCGCATCGAAGGGTTCCGCCACCTCGTCGACCAGTTCCGCGTCCCCGGCGCCAGGGCCGTCTACCCGTTCGTCTACTTCGGACGCCTCGCCACCGAGGAGGCGAGCGCTTTCGCGCGGGGGCACCAGATCCTGCTCCAGAGTTTCGCGGAGTTCCAGTTCAAGTGGGACCCGCGCCATTTCACCGCCTGGCAGCTCCGGGAGCTGGACACCGACGGCCGCTATCCGGCCGAGATCTATATCCCCCAACGCTTCCGGGAGTTCGGCCACGGCGATCTGCCGCACCAGGCGACCTCCGTCGGCCTCACCGACCGGGTCCTGGAGTGGTTCGGGGAGGACCAGTCGCACCTGATCGTCGTACTCGGCAGCGCGGGCACCGGCAAGACGTTCTTCATGCGGATGCTCGCGCGTCAGATGTCGGCGTCAGAGTCGGCTCCGACGCCCGTCTACCTCCAGTTGCGGGACCTGGAGAGGATTCCGCTCCTCGACGAGCTGATCGCCAGGCAGTTCGCCAAGGCGCGCGAACACCGCCTCCCCGGCGACCGCTTCAACTACTACCTCCGGGAAGGCCGCATCGCCCTGCTCCTCGACGGCCTCGACGAGCTGACCGTGCAGGGGAGCTGGGACAAGGCCGTCCAGTACCTCACTGAGATCCGCGAGAAGGTCACCGGCAAGGCGATGATCGTGGTGACCGCGCGGGATGAGGAGTTCCTGTCCAACAAGCAGATCGAGCAGGTCCTGCGTGAAGGCACCGGATCGATCGGCCGTCGGGCGTTCAAGCTGGAGCACTTCACCTTGGAACAGGTCGACCAGTTCCTGGCGCAGCACCTCGGCAGCGCAGAGGCGGGCCGCGAGCGCATGGAGCTTCTGAAGACGTTCGGGCCGATTCCGGATGTGGCGCGCAATCCGCGCATGCTGTCGTTCCTGGCGGAGATCGATACCGACCGGCTCGTTCGGGCGAGGGAGGCCGGTGCCAGGCTCGGTGCGGCGGAGCTGTATCGGCAGGTGATCGAGCAGTGGAAGGACCGCGAGGAGGCGCGGCTCCGGAGGGACGACTACCTGCCCGCCTTGGACCGTGAGCAGCTCTGGTCTGCCGTGAGCAGGCTCGCCGTGAATCTCTGGCGGACCGGCCGCGAACGCCTCACCGTTGAAGAGCTTGGAAGTGCGACCGAGATCCTGTCCCATGTGGACGCCGACGCGCAGGTGCACCAGATCAGTTCGGGGAGCCTGCTGATCCGCTTCGACGATGGAAGGCTCGGGTTCATCCACCGTTCGTTGCAGGAGTGGTTCCTCGCCGAGGCCATCGTCAAGGATCCCGATGTAGCGGACGCCCTTGCCGCGCAACGACTCTCGGATCAGACGGCGGCCTTCATCGCCGAGATGCTGCCCGAGGTCGAGTTGCGCGCGCCAGCCGCGTGGAGCCCGGTCGACCCGCGGACCAGTATGTTCCAGGGCAATGCGGGGCTGCTGAGCAAGCACCTGCCGGGGCGGGTGAGCCTGCCGGATGCGCCCGTGCTGGATTACAGTGGCGCGGACCTGCGGGGGTTCAGCTCGGCGGGGCAGTCGGTGCAAGGGACGAGCTTCAGGAACTCGCGATCGGCCGGTGCCGACTTCAGCGGCCAGGATCTGACCGGCACCGACTGGACCGGGGCGGATCTGAGGGGCGCCAACTTCAACGGCGCGATACTGCGGAACGCCGTGCTGGCGGCGGATCTGACCGGCGCGAAGCTGCTGGGCGCGGACCTGACCGGGGCACGGCTGGCGGGTGTGAAACTCGGCTGGGCGGCGCTAACGGGCGCGAAGGTGACCCAAGAGCAGTTGGCGGAGGCGGAGACGCTGATCGGGGCCGCACCGCCGGGCTGGCATCCGTCCCCGGAAGTCCGGTCCTTCACCGCCGGCGCCGTCGCGGCGATCAATCCACCTGGGACGGTCCTCGCCACCGGCAACGAACGCGGTTGGGTGCATCTATGGTCGCTGCCCGACCTGCGGCCGATCCGTGGTTGGCGCGCCCTACCGGGCAGGATACGGGCACTCGCGTGGTCAGGTGACGGATCCCGCATCCTCACCGGTGGTGACGGACCGCTGAGCTGCTGGGGAGAGCAGGGCCGCCAAGCCTGGACGATGGGCGACATCATCGACGACGTCCGGACTCTGTCATGGAATGCCGTCGACGGCCGCATCGCCTGCGGCACGGGAGAACCGCAACGTCTCGACATCATCGACAGCGACCTCGACATCACCCGCGACCTCTATCGGGCCGGGCCGATGCCGATCGCGGACCTGGCCTGGTCCCCCGACGGCACCACGCTGGCCGTCGCCCCGCAGCACGGTGATGCGATCCTGCTGGGCGTAGGCCGCAGCCTGACCCGGCACCCGTTCGGTTCTGTGGCTCTCGATGTCGAGGCCATGGCCTGGTCTCCCGACTCGACCTCGCTCGCCCTCCTCCTTAACAACCACGTGAAGTTGATGGACCTCGCCTCGATGACCATCACGGAGACTCCCTACCCGATCC
>Ga0307515_10024298_pt1 | contig 10567 bp, 6 predicted proteins | sample 17_EM_MG_FD_194513 | JGI IMG/M metagenome (GOLD analysis project Ga0307515, IMG submission 194513) | Populus trichocarpa ectomycorrhiza microbial communities from riparian zone in the Pacific Northwest, United States - 17_EM | ecosystem: Host-associated > Plants > Roots > Unclassified | place...
ATTGGTGAGAGTTCTGAGCAAGAAAGGAATACTAATAAAGTCGTCGCCTGCTCTTAGTTGTTTTATTGTTTAGGGTAGAAAGTTCGGCTAATTCCTCCCCTCGACAACGCCATAGAGAAAAAGGAATCGCCAGAGTAAAATCTTGTGGTTTTTAAGACCAGGGTACGTGGCCCTTTCCCTTGTATGAACACAACTTCTTGGAAGCCCCACCTCGTGTCACGGTGTCCCCGTAAAAGCCTCAAAAATCTCCACTTTCCCTTCTCTGCATCAAGTAGTTTCCAAGAAAATCAATACGCACACGCTAAAACTAACAAGAAGCCAAAAATCAAAGGCCATGCCCCAAATTTCTTCTACTCTGCTGCCAGAGTGCTTATTTGCCTGCTATGGATTATTGCAACACGCTTACGTGGTGGTGTCATATAAGATTCCCATGCCATAACTACTGCATGGACTTGATCGGAAAAATCAACTCTAGAAGGTTCACTATTACTTACATTTACAAAATTATCAATACCCTGTGTTCTATCATATGAGGAAAGTAGTTTTCATCACATCATATTTATATTTTAATCAATAATTTTTGGTTTGATCATTGTATAATTTATTTATAAATCATAAATTTATATAAAATATTTACATTTAGAAATAAAGCATTTTATAAATCTTCAGGACTTCAATTTATAAATAATTAAAAAAACTGCACATTAAAAATAATTAAAATATTATGGAAACTAAAAATAATTAAAATATAATGCACGTCTAAAGCATAATTAAGCCGAAGGAATAGCAACCAGAATATGCCAGCATGAATAAGATGGGAATATCTCGCCTCCTCATTCTTGAGCAACTTAATATGCATATAAAGCTGAAATTCTTAGAGTATTCAAAGATTCCAATTGTGTCTATATTAGGGGCTTATGGCATTATGCGAATTTTATTTAATTTCTTAATTAACAAGATTCTTATTTAATTTCCACGTAGAGACTAGGCTAATGGGTCCATATATGATCATCTTTTTTACTAGAATTTATACCTTATGACCACCAAAAAAATAAAAAACAGAAAGAAAGAAAGAAAAGAGGGGGAGGGGGGGGGGGCATAGAATTTATACAATGCAAATCTAAATTGTTGGACTAGAATATAAACCATTGAATGCGCATGGCGACTACTCAATTAGACTAGCAGGATACGTGTAAGAAATGAAACTTAGATTTTAATGTTACTGATATTAAACTTGTTTTTAATTATTTTTTTTATTTTTTTTAAATTTATTATATTTTTCCGTGTCATTATCTAAATAACTGTTTCATTAATAAATCAATCAATTATTATAAAAAAAAAATTAGAGCCGATTGTTTCATGAGATACCAGGAAACTGGTTTTATAATGCGGACAAAGAAGGGTTTTATGTAAAAAATGAGAAAGGAGGGAAGTTTCTTCATCGGAAAGTTATTCCATCTTGTTTTTCCAAGGCCTGAAATAAAGAAAAGATTTCGTCCCGTTCGGTCTACCTTTTGTTTTGCCTAACTCTTCCCTTTTGAATACATCTAACAACCTGAATTTTGAAACTGAACCTCTGTGCACATGGGTATAGCTTCGAAGCATCTCCCCATGGTCTCCGGTTTTGACCATTCATAGCATATGTACAAGAGTTAGTAGAAAGAAATGAACTGAACTGGAATCCTTTTTATGCCATTAGAATTAAACAAGTTCAAGCATGCATTTGTTTTGATTTTATATTAGGGTTGAAATGGACAACCGACGTATCTCGTGCTTATTCTTTCTTAAAGGCGGCAAAATATGTTCAGTCAAGGCACATAATTAAACGTAGATTCCAGAAAATCTCCCATGTATTCTCAGTCGGTGCTTAAATTCTTTGGTTTTCTCAACCACTCTTCTCTTTCCCCTCTAAATCTTGTCATAATTACAAGGTCACCAAGGACAAGTGTCAAAGTGACTATCTCTTTCTATTGTTGGAGTTCACAGATGAAGTGCTTATACGGTTTTACAAAAAATCAACATTGGTGATGGCAAGTATATTTCGGGAAATACGTTCCTTAATCTGTGTAGGTCGCAGAAAAAGTCTATTATTATTAATTTGTTAAGAGTCTACACCCACTATACTATGCAGACCGACTAAAAACGATTTTTTAAATTGACCGCCAAGTGAAAAGCAAAGAAATTCGCACTGATATAGCTGCGAAACTTCGACCATGTTTCTTTGTTCCCAGAATATTGCCAGCGGCAGATAGATTATACGTTAAAAGAGAGTGTAGACAAACATAAGTCGTGATTATGAACTTTTCAAATAGGAATGCCCTCTCAAACTTTTCAGAAGCTTAATTATAAATTCAACAATGTCGACCCTTTAACAATCATTCGGGCAATTTCTCCTCTCAACTTTTTGCATTTTAGACAGCACCCCGTAAATTTATTATTAATTAAATGGACTAATTCATAATCAACTGATTTTATTGCCGACCCGTGTGTGGAAACGGCAAAGCTACACACTCATGCATGCGCATTAGGCTGATTTATTAACTTGCACAATACAGAGTACACCTAGAATCAAATGCTCATAACATCAAAAATAAGAGACAAACCAAGAACATTTGACGCTGCTGGTTTTCATGCAAACTACGCATTTTAGCATCCAGTTTCACCTTCCATTACAAGGGGCGCGCCGTGTGAAGCTTGTACTATTCGATGACTAGAATATTACGATTTAAGTTTGAAAATAATTGTACTGCATTTCCGCCACAAGAAATTAGTACTACAAGCTTATATTGGGAAAAAGAGTTGTTGATTTGAATCTTATTTGGTGTCAATGATAGCCTCACAGTCTTTTTTGACTCTCTCCACCAATCTTTACCGAATGCCATATTACTAATATTACCAATATTCGTTCTGCTACCAGTCTTCCTTGAATCTTTAGCTAATGTTAAGTAGATTTCCATCTCACATTTTACCTACCCAATTGCATAATGATATATATCATCCATCATTAATGTGTCATAAGAAGGAAAAATAATTAAAATGTAATGTACAGTCATGATTGATTTGGGTGACTGAAGATTTTAATTGTTTTGCACATGACACAGTTCTGTGGAGAGGTGATGTGTCCGTTACTTATAGATAGCTAAAATTTAACACCTGCGGATCGAAACCAAAGTCTAACAATACGTTAATTTCAATGATTCAAAACAAACTATTCTTACAAGTTATAACAATAGGGTTTTACGTATTTCACTTTCTTGCCTTGCTACGAAATGACTTGACATCATAAATTAATAATGACACAATGAACTGGTAAACAGACTATTTTTTTCCCGTAAAATTAAAATTATTGTTATTATTAATTTAGGACCGCATGCATTTTTAATTAAAGCTCTTTTTTTTTGGAATTGTTCAAAATATTTGTGGCATTTTCTGAAATAGTTACTCAATTGATAGATCAAAACTAGAGTGATTCTAAAACTATTATCGATTGAATAAACAATTGACTAAATTACGAGTTCTTCTAGCTAGCTCCGGATTTCGGTAGGAATTATAAGCAAACAGTAATGTTAGGATTAGGGTTTTTTCAAAGACACTGTAATTCATTTGTCCTATTTGCTTTTAATTTTCTCTGATAGGACCTGTAACTGTTGGAGGGGAAACCCACAAATTGGAGCAAAAGATACCGTGCCGATTCTCAGTATTTCGTTTTTTTCCCTCGTGATTTCCATAAACCTCAAAAGAATTTTAGAGGCGGGGGATGATGCATGTGAGTTAAGGTGGTCTTCGACATGCCACATTTTAGTGCTTCGGGACATAGCTCATGCGGGTCCTTTTCTTATCAATTCAAATGTTCCAGGAATTGACCGCATATATAGTTTTAGTGCATGATGAGTGTTATTTTTTATTTTGAACCCCATATAAACAAAAAAATATATTAAAAATTTAAAAAATATATCAATAAAAAAAATATACCAGAACATCTAGGAAATTGTCGGAGACTGGTTGAGGAAGATCAAAATATAAAAGATTAAAAAAATTTAACAGTATATTTTTTACTGATGAAAGCCCTAATAACAAAGAAAAATTCAATTTGAGAAAGAAAAATTAAAATTAGATGTTCAAGAACTCAATTGAAATTTTTCAAGGTCTAACTGAATTTATTCGAGGGCTTAATTTTAAGAAAAAATGATTTTCAAAGTCAATTTAGGTTTTAATTGGAAAAAATTAAAGTCTAGGGGTTGAATTGCAATTTTTAAAAGTTAATTTGATCAAATTAGAAGCTTAATTGGATAAATATTGAAATTTGACGAGCAATTAAGCCGTACTTAATTGAATAAATCCAAAATCAAGGATCAAAATGAAAAAAACACGTGAATGAAAGGGCTGAAATATGTTTTAGAAACAAAAAAAAAAGACCATTTCTGGGCTTGGCAGTGGCTGCCTTGGCAGAGCATTTTTTTTGGGTTTTTAGACAATGTTCTTCGTGTTTTTTGGAAGAACATTGCCTTAGCCTTTATGTTTAGACCAATTTCGATTCATTTCTTTGCACATAACCCTTTCTTATGCATGATTAACCAATAATCTAGTGTTTATTCGTATCAATAATGTGTTTAGATGGTTTTTAATCCTAGGGTTTTGATTTTGAACAGAAACTCATCTTGACAAATCATGATGTTTAAGTGATAATCGAAGTGAATTGATATTAGATTATTTATCCTTCTATGATTTCCAACATGTAAGTGCCTTTGTTTTGACTAAATCTGGTCTATTTTAGGTTCCATGTTGCTTGGTTTATTTTGGTGCTCTTTAATGTTCTCGGTGCTCTTTATTGTTTTGACGTTTGATCCATTTTGTTCAAGTTTTTTTGGGTGTTTAATCTATTTTTTGACTTTGGTATTGTTTTTAGATTGTTTTCGGGTCAAACTAGATTTTTTTGTTCAGTTTATGTCCCCAACCAATCAAAAGACCTTCCATACATCATTTGGAAAGGGTCACCATGACGCCGCACACGTACAACAATGTAATTTTGTATAAAAAACCCTCACACTTCTATTTCACAAAATCAGCATCCACAAAGTTTAAGTGATACCTCCTTTCATTAATTAACCTTTACAAGTAGTTTTCAACATTATCTCCAATATATAATTAAAATGATTAATAATTGTGTTTAAGAAGAGAATGTTCTATGATTAAGACTTAAGATTTTTACCATGTCCTATCAAATGATTTTTACCGAAAGGTTTCAGTTTCAAATTATGAAAAAATTGAAAAATTAGAGATGGGAAAAAGAGTTGTGTCCATTGCATAATCCGAAGTCTAACTTTCAATAGAAGAAGGAAAAAATTTGTGATAATTAAATTATCAACAAAGCCCGTAGTTATACAGGGATAAATAAAAATAAACAAAAAGAGACATCAATAATATTTATTTATTATCCCATTCAACCAAACAAAAAACATCTAACATTGTTCTTGAGATTCTTTTGGCATTAGCAAAATGTGAAAAATACAAAGCATACTTAGTTTACAAAATTTGGCCTAAATTCCATCATAAAAAGTAAGAAATGCAATTTGACACTAAGTATATGTTTTGTAATGGAATGCATGATACTTTTGCAGAAATGCTTTTCAATTAAAAATATATTAAAATGATATTTATTTTAGATTTTATTTATTTATTTTTGACATTAGCATATCAAAATCATAAAAAAATCATTTTAAAAAAGTATCAATTTGATTCATTTTCAAGTGAAAATAATTTGAAAAATGAGTTGAACCGCATCACCAAACAGAGTATAAAATCTAAATCAAACATGATCATCCTCATTCAACCTTAACTATCCCATCCATTTTGTGATGCAAGTGGAAGCTAAAAATAACTAAAAACAGAATATAGAATTTTTTGATGAAAGAAAGGATTGCAGATGTGAACTTCAAATTCACAAGTTTAATTTATCTAAAATGATAACAATGATGTCTCCTTCTTAGAAGGTTTGCAAAGCCTTAATAGACTAGAAACCTTACCTTAACTAGGAAACAAAAACTTGAACTTACAAAGCAAAGAAGCATAAAATCCAAAATAAGTAGGAAATTTGAAAATAATAAGAAAAATCACAAAAAACTACCAAAATTAGAGGGCCTCAATGAGATTTTTAATATGTAAAAATTCGATAGTTTGTGTAGCGACACACTAGCTACTATATGGAAAACGGCCTCTAGAAACTTCCCTTAAAAATTTGAATACAATCCAACAGTCGAAACTCAAAACAAAAGCTATGACTTTTTGAGCTGTTATTCTGGTCTAGCACGACCAAATCTCATCTTGAACCTAAACCTGTTTTTCTTGTCCATAAATATATCTGCTAGTTTATTCACGTATTATGTTTGGTAGACCCATATTTAAATGCTCAGAATCACGTGGCAATGATCTTGTTAACTATAGAAACACCAAATAATATTCCTCCATTTAACCTTTGCTTCTAAATTCTTTTGTAAAAGGAAGGTTCTTCTTTAAATTGAAAAAAACAGAAAAAACCAAACCAGTTAGAATCATGGAATTCCTAAACAAAAAATTAATATATGTAGTAGAGAAATTGAGAATATAAGTCACATAAGATGGCAATTTTGATTTAACATATTGTGTTGCATATATATATATATATATATATATATATATCGTTTTCAATAGGAGTAAGAAATTGATTAATAATGTGTAAAGTAGGATCTCAGTGGTCCTGAAGAGTCCATTCAAGGTTTTAGTATATTTGTGGCCAAAAAAGTGCACAGAGGGAAGAAAGGGGTTAAAGAGGGAGTGTGGGTTTTGTTTGTTTAGTCAGCTAGTGCCGTGAAAACCAAGTTTATAATTTGACAACACACAACCCCAGTTGTATTTGTGTCTGCGTTTGTTTGCGAGTGAGCGTAGTGCGTATAATTTTCACCTTTTTGAGGCCTTTATTAACCTCTTCTTCTGTATCCCTTTCCATTGAATCCTAAGACCAAAACAACTTTCATTCATTACTTGTCTTTGTTTACTCGCCCGTTTATTTTCTCTTCACTTCCCCTGTTCCTTCCACTCTTCTCAAACCTTCAGGTGCTCTTCACATCTATCAACTTCCTTTTAGATTCTTTCTATGTTTCTTGCCTCTTCTTTTCTTTCTAAATTCATTTTCGGTTCTTTTTATGTTAATGTATATATGCATATGCAGAGTTTAGTTTACACAAGCGGAGATGACAAACCAGAATGTGGTTGTGCCTGATGCCAAACAGGGTATTGATATCACCATCGCAATGGCGCTGCCCAAGTCTCTGTTTTCACCTGTTGTGCCAAAGCCATTGCCTGCCGCTCCTGGTGGGTATTTCACAATAACCCGAAAGAGGTTCTCGAAGAAGACAGAAACTGGAGGCAAAATCAGTTCCTGGGTTGATTCTATGAGGGATTCTTCACCTACCCGTGTCAAATCCACCACCTCTTTATCAGAAACTGAAGAGAAAAAATCTTGGATTGTAAGTGTTCAAAGACCAAGTTACTACCTGTACTCTTATATCGTTCTTTCAAATCGGTCTTTAATTTTCTCCCTTTTAACTTTACTAATAGTTCTATTTCTTTGTGAATTTAATTAAATATCAAACAGGTAAACCATCCTTCTGCTCTGAACATGTTTGAGCAAATAGTGAAAGGCTCAAAGGGAAAGCAGATTGTGATGTTCCTTGATTATGATGGTACACTGTCACCCATTGTTGAAGATCCTGACAGAGCATTCATGACCAATGAGGTTAGCACTGCTTTTATATATGTAGAATATAATTTTTTATTTTCATGAATCCCCCTCCATCTATACTAAATGTTGTTTTCCTTTTTTTTCCCTCCAAATCTGTAGATGAGAGAAGCTGTCAGGGACGTTGCTAGATACTTTCCCACGGCTATAGTGACGGGAAGGTGTAGAAATAAGGTATCTCTTGCGGCTGCTGCTGTTGTTATTTTGAAAGTAATAAAATTTGTAGTTGGTGTTCATGGAGTTTTTCTTGCAGTACTGAAATGAATAATATTGTTTTCTTCTTCTTGTATAAATCTTGCAGGTGTATAGCTTTGTAAGATTGGCAGGGCTTTATTATGCTGGTAGCCATGGCATGGACATCAAGGGACCATCCAAAAATAATTGCAAATACAAAAAAGTGAGCACCAATATTACTTCTCTACCCATTGCTTTTAGTTTTAATTGTATTTATTCATTAAACAGTTTTATATTTAATTAATTCATGGATGTTTCAGGGTGGTGTACTCTTTCAACCTGCCAGTGAATTTTTACCCATGATTGATGAGGTTTGTTTCCTTTTACCTTCTGTAAAAAAACAAGCAAGAACGAATTTGATTCGGGAAAGAATGTAAATCTGTAAAGTTTTTTTTATTTTATTTTCAGGTGTACAATGTCTTGTTGGAGAGAACAAAATCTATCCCAGGAGCTAAAGTAGAAAACAACAAATTTTGCGTATCCGTACACTTTCGATGTGTTGAGGAAAAGGTACATTTTCCTATTTTCTCTTCACCTTCGTTTACTTTGATGGGTGGTGTGAATGATTATTAATACATAGTGCCTTGATTTTTTCTTTCTCCCGGACAGATGTGGGCTATATTAGTAGAGCAAGTCCGATCAGTTCTCAATGATTATCCCAAGCTTAGATTAACTCAAGGGAGGAAGGTATATCTTCACTCATTTTCTAAATTAGAAGAACCTGCTTATTTTATTGTCATAAGAACTAATTAATTAATTATACTATGTAATCAATGTGCCTGACCATCTTTTATTAATTAAAACAGGTTTTAGAGATCCGACCCACCATTAAATGGGACAAGGGCAAAGCTCTTGAATTCTTGTTAGAGTCATTAGGTGAATATATAATTTTCTCAATTCATTAATTACATTCCGCCAAATATCTCATGCAACGTAGATTCGTAATGGTTTGATTGTTTCTTCCTCAGGATATGCCAATTCTACTGACGTTTTTCCGGTCTATATTGGAGATGATCGAACTGATGAGGACGCATTCAAGGTATATATAATCTTATATTCTTCAATTGTTTTCGTTTCTCTTACTAACAACTCTATATTATCTCCAAATCTCAATTATTCTGAACAATTTGGTACGTATGTGAATACTAAATTAACAGGTTCTAAGAAACAGGGGGCAAGGGCTTGGGATTCTTGTTTCTAAAGTTCCCAAGGAAACAAATGCCTCTTATTCTCTACAGGAACCAAAAGAGGCAAGTTCTTTAATGTAACAAGCAAGTTGTTATACTTTTATTTGTGGTAATAATTATTGTTAAATTTTCAGTTTTACAAGTTGGACTAATAAATCATAAATATCTTAACAGGTTAAAGACTTCTTACGGCGATTGGTGGAGTGGAAGCGATCTTCGTTACAAGGACAACGTAGAGCGTAAAAATATATTAGATCAAGACCCTTGCCTAAACGTTGGTCGAGGGTGGCCTTGAATATTATGTAATCTTTCTTGTTTATCGAGACATTATAAATGGATGGGGAAAAATGGAGTCCAAGAGATTCCATAATGTAGGATCTCTCTCTCTCTCTCTCTCTCTCTCTCTCTCTCTCTCTCGTGCATGCCCACTGTTGTCTGGGAGTTGTCTAATGATGCTACATCAATTCAAGATATATACTAAGTAATTAATTAAAAGAAGAGGCGTGGCTGGCAATATTCGTTTGGTTTGCAACACAAGTAGCTCAGTATAACAGGGGGGGGAACCCAGCTCAAGGCATCAATTAACAGCCAGCTTTTATTTCTTAGACAAAGCAACACATAGTCCTAAGAAAAGCGATAGAACATGGAAGAAAGGCACAAGTGATCTTATTTCAGCTTCCTTTTTCCTTTCAAAAGCGACAAAACTATTTGAAGAAGTGAGAAAATTAGTCTGAATATACGAAAATAATTATTAACCACAAACAACATTCTATCACCGACTTAATAAAAAATTAACCATTCCTTACTGTGTGCAATATTTCTTCAATTTCAAGCGTCTGAGAGAATAGCGATTGTCAGATATTAGGTGGGTTACAAATATTTGTTTAATGGAACACTTTCCTGAACTGGCTTAAACAGGCTAGCTTTCATTTGGCTATCAAAGGACTCGATCGTGCAACGCAAAACATGGAGTTAATTTCTTGACAACTGTACTGCATCGTTCGAGTCCATACTAATCAAGTCAAGTTATTTACCAGTACGTGATATCACCCTGAATGGCATGTGCCTCGTGCTCTAATAATTTAGCAATCCCTCATGTATAAGGTGAGATTTATAATACTATAGTATGAAAGTAACTGTTACCATGTTCTCTTGGAGATCTGTGGTCTCATGTTTTGTTTATTTCCTCGACACCAAGAAAATGGCAGATGGAATTATTGGCAGTCAAACGCAATATGATTCTAGTTCTTGAACTTAGTGTCTCGCCACCGTGGTGTCCACACCAACACACTTTGTGTTGAGAACTCAATAATGGAGAGCATCTATAAAAGTTGTAAAGATATCAAGCGAGTCAGATATCAAGCGAGTCAGA